>JACCDQ010894108.1_pt1 | contig 136453 bp, 134 predicted proteins | sample 7446031 | NCBI WGS metagenome assembly JACCDQ01 (sample SAMN15323442, study PRJNA562643) | freshwater metagenome | isolation source: river surface water | place: USA:Blue River Watershed | collected 2017-08-17
TAACCAAAACAAAATTAAAATGAGAACTTATAAAATAAAAAACAGTAGTAAACCTGGGCCTACTACTGTCTAAAAATTGTACTTTTATTTTTTATTAATCCTGTATCACTTTTTCAGGACTAGACAAAATAAAAACTATTTTTTAGAAAACCGTTCTATTAATTAGAACGGTTTTTTTTATTTTTACCAAAATATCATATATGAAAATAATTATCATTAACGGACCTAACTTGAACCTTTTAGGAAAAAGAGAACCTGAAGTTTACGGCAGCCTGACTTTTGAAGAGTATTTTACTACTTTACAAATAAAACACCCAAATATTGACCTTTCGTATTATCAAAGTAATATTGAAGGAGAATTAATCGATAAAATTCAAGAGTTCGGTTTTTCTTACGACGGAATCATTCTGAATGCCGGCGCATACACCCATACTTCGATAGGCATTGGCGATGCAATAAAAGCCATCACAACCCCTGTAGTTGAAGTACATATTTCGAATACCTTTTCACGCGAAAGTTTCCGCCACCAATCCTATATTTCGGGCAATGCCAAAGGTGTAATACTAGGTTTCGGATTAAAAAGTTATGAATTGGCAATCCAGTCTTTTTTATAAAAAAAAACAAACCATAAAAAAAGAGTCCAACACATTCGTCTGGACTCTTTCTATTTTGAGTTACAACTAATTTAATTGTAATTATCGGGCTCCACATGAATCAAAACATGTCCCAATTCAGGAATTTCACTACGTAAAGTATCTTTAAGTTCATGTGCTAAATCATGACCTTCCTTAACCGAAATAGTCGCCTTAACAATGGCATGAAGATCAACATGATATTTCATTCCCGCTTTACGGATAAAACACTTTTCAGTCCCTAAAATTCCTTCAACTCCTGCAGAAACACTTCTTATATGCTCAATTAAATCATCATACAAATGCTCATCCATAATTTCCCCAAGAGCGGGTCTAAAAATCAAATAACTATTATACAGAATAAAAAAGGAAGCGAAAAGTGCTGCCCAATCATCTGCTGATTCATAGCCTTTTCCAAAAACCAAAGCTATAGAAATCCCCAAAAATGCTGCTACTGACGTAATAGCATCACTTCTATGATGCCAGGCATCGGCTTTTAATGATGAACTATTGGTTTCTATACTTCTTTTTATAACTACCCGAAAGGAATATTCTTTCCATATAATTATTAACCCAAGAATAACCAAAGTCCATGATTTTGGCAAATCATGAGGTGTTTGAATGTTACTTATACTCTCATAAGCAATAATAGTTGCCGAAGTGATCAAAAAACCAACTACCAAGAACGTTATCAATGGTTCCGCACGCCCATGTCCATAAGGATGATTCTTATCTGCCGGTCTATTGGAATATTTAATTCCAAACAACACTAAAAATGACGAAAAAATATCCGTAGTAGATTCAATAGCATCCGCAATTAAAGCATAGGAGTTCCCAAAAAAACCGGCTCCTCCCTTAATAATCGCTAAAAAACTATTTCCAATTATACTGAAATAGGTTGCTTTAATAGCGGCTTGTTCATTAACCATGATTTTCTTTTTTAAACTTCTCGAACTATCTCTGCACCAATAGCCCTTAATCGTTCGTCAATTCTTTCATATCCACGATCAATTTGTTCAATATTTTGAATCGTACTGGTTCCTTTAGCTGAAAGTGCAGCAATCAATAAAGAGATTCCGGCACGAATATCCGGAGATGACATAGTGGTAGCTTTTAATGTTGACTTGAAATCATGACCGATAACAACGGCCCTGTGCGGATCACACAACATGATTTTAGCCCCCATATCTATCAATTTATCAACGAAAAACAAACGGCTTTCAAACATTTTTTGATGAATAAGTACATCTCCTTTAGCCTGTGTTGCCACAACCAAAACGATACTCAACAAATCCGGAGTGAATCCTGGCCAAGGTGCATCCGCAATAGTAAGGATAGAACCATCTATATCTGTTTTCACTTCGTATCCATTTTCATGAGCCGGAATATAAATATCATCTCCTCTGCGCTCTAATGTAATTCCTAATTTTCTGAAGGTATTCGGAATAAGACCCAAATTTTCCCAACTTACATCTTTGATGGTAATTTCACTTCTGGTCATAGCCGCTAATCCTATCCAGCTTCCAATTTCAATCATATCCGGTAAGATTCGGTGCTCACAGCCGCCTAATCTTTCTACTCCTTCAATAGTCAATAAATTAGACCCAACTCCCGTGATTTTAGCTCCCATAGAGTTCAACATCTTACACAATTGTTGCAAGTATGGTTCGCATGCAGCGTTATAAACGGTTGTTATCCCTTTGGCCAATACAGCTGCCATAACAATATTTGCTGTTCCGGTTACCGAAGCTTCATCCAATAACATATCGGCTCCTGTTAAACCATCTTTTGCTTCAACACCATAAAAATGGTCTTCTCTGTTGTAACGGAATTTCGCCCCTAAATTGATAAAACCTTCAAAATGGGTATCCAGCCTTCTTCGTCCTATTTTATCCCCTCCCGGTTTCGGAATATATCCTTTACCAAAACGTGCCAAAAGTGGCCCTACAATCATAATAGAACCTCTCAAAGCACCACCTTCTTTCTTAAAGGCTTCGGTTTCTAAATAACCAACATTAACTTCATCGGCCTGAAAGGTATACGACGCCGATCCATTCTTTTGAATTTTAACTCCTAAATTCCCTAAAAGAGTAATCAATTTATTGATATCAATAATATCAGGAATATTGTTGATTGTTACTTTTTCATTGGTCAAAAGAACAGCACACAATATTTGTAATGCTTCGTTTTTTGCTCCTTGTGGAGTAATTTCTCCTTTTAGACGAATGCCTCCTTTAATTTTAAAAACTCCCATATTATTTTAATACAATTTTAAGGTACAGTAATCCAGGCTGATTTACCAATTTGTAATTCATCCCGAAATACCCATTTTATTTTTGACTATTATTATTTTTGATAAAAGGCTTTGATTTGCCGTTTTTAGGATTCTTATTGCTTTGGATTTTTGGTTGTCCTGCCGGCGAAATTTTATTAGACATTCGCTTGTTGGTCCGCAACAAATCACTGGTATTTATAAGTTCTTCCGTACTATGAAGCAGATTTAATTTACCACCTGACAATTCATACAAATGTTCGAAAATCACATCGTCTTTAACGGTGTCTTTGTTCCAACTCAAATATGATTTTTTCATGTGATTGGCAATCACTTTAACCAAGGCATTTTTCATTTCCCCATCTTCCCATTTATTGGCAACATCAATCATATATTTGATGTTATTGCCATAATACCTGTATTTAGGAAAATTTTGAGGATATTTTAAAACATCCGGTTTAAGTTGCAAAACTTCACGTGAAGGTATCGGATAAGGCGATTCAACATCTAATTTAAAATCAGACATAATAAACAACTGATCCCATAGTTTATGCTGAAAATCAGGCACATCACGCAAATGCGGATTCAAACTCCCCATAACTTGTATAATATACTTGGCGACTTTATTTCGCTCTTCTACATCCTCAATTACAGTCGCTTGATCAATTAATTTCTGCAAATGACGACCATATTCCGGAATAATTAAGTGCGGTCGCTCCGCATTGTACTCTAAATGATGTACAACGTCATTAGCAACTTCTTTTTTATATTTTGAATTCATAGTTAAATGTAATTTTGATGCTTTGCCTAAGGCTATTCAGAAGATTTATTTATAACCAAAGACTTCTCCTCACAAAACGAGGCTATTGAGAATTTATTTTTACAGGGAAACAATACCCTCTATATCAGAAACTTCTATGTATTTATCAATTATTTCTTGAGAATCTTTCATCATTACATCAACTGAAACACTTGTGAATTTGCCTGTTTTTGACTTTGTTGTCTTGATAACAGCCCCCATGCAATCAAAAGCCAATTCAACCCGTTCTATATTATCGTCTGTGGTTGGTACAATAAATTTAAATAAATATATCGCAGGCCAAGTATTACTCATATCCAACTCAACCTTTAATCGCTCATAAAATTCTTCCGTCTTCTTATCCATTGCTTTCTAAAAAATATAAGCAAATATACGTTTTCAAATGTAATTTATGAATTATGAATTATGAATTTTTATCGAAGCCGTTTTTAAAAGACAGTCCCTTTTTTTAAATTTAAATTAGTTTGAGTAAGTTTACGCTTTATTTCTAAAAAGTGCAAAAAGAAATTGTAGTAATAATTGGCGGTCCCGGAACAGGAAAAACAACAATCATTGACGGATTGATTGAAAAAGGTTTTTGTTGTTATCCTGAAATCTCAAGAGCCATCACTTTAGAAGCCCAAAAGCAAGGAGTTGAACAACTGTTTCTTGAAAAACCTATATTATTCAGCGAACTACTCCTCGAAGGCAGAAAGAAACAATTTCAAAATGCGTTGAAAGAACCTCATGATATTGTATTTATAGACAGAGGGCTTCCGGATATTTTGGCCTACATGAACTATCTTGGCACCAGCTATCCATCTGTTTTTGAAACAAGTTGCAAAGAACATATTTATAGTAAAATTTTTATTCTCCCGCCTTGGAAAGAAATTTATGTAAGTGATCAGGCGCGTTATGAAAATTATGAACAGTCTAAATTGATTCATACCCATATCAAAGAAACGTATCAAAATTATGGTTACGAACCCATAGAAGTTCCGAAAGAAAGTCCAGATAACAGAATTCTTTTTATATTAGATAAAATTTCAAAAGGTAACGAAAGGTAAACTGCGATTCTTCGCTGTCATTCAAAAATTAAAAATTAATGTCTGAAGCATTACAACTACTTCAAAAACATTGGAAACACGATAGTTTCAGACCACTTCAAAAGGAAATTATAGATTCCGTTTTAAATGGCCTGGACACTTTTGCATTAATGCCAACCGGAGGTGGAAAATCGGTTTGTTTTCAAATACCGGCATTAATGAATGACGGAATCTGTTTGGTTATTTCCCCTTTGGTGGCGCTGATGAAAGATCAGGTTGCCAATCTCCAGCAACGAAATATAAAAGCGATTGCCCTGACTGGCGGCATCCGATCTGATGAAATGATTAACCTCTTGGATAATTGCCAATTTGGGAATTACAAATTTCTATACTTATCACCGGAACGCCTACAATCGGACTGGATTGTAGATCGAATCAAAAGCCTTCCCATAAACTTAATTACCATAGATGAAGCGCATTGTGTTTCGCAATGGGGCCATGACTTTCGCCCGGCTTATTTAAAAATATCCCAGCTAAAAACACATTTTCCCCATACTCCATTTTTAGCCTTGACCGCTACGGCAACCCCGAAAGTTAAAGAAGATATCATCACCGAATTAGGTTTGCATGAACCTAAACTGTTTCAACAATCTTTTGCCAGAAAAAATATTGCCTACATGGTTTTTGAAGTTGAAGATAAATTATTCCGGATAGGGCAAATTTTAAAAAAGAATCCACAATCCTCCATCATTTATGTCCGCAACAGAAAATCCTGTTTAGAGATCTCATCGCAACTGCAGTCTCTGGGTTTTACAGCCACTTACTATCACGGCGGATTACACGCCAAAGAAAAAGACAAAAACATGCAACTTTGGATGCAAGACCAAGTGCAAGTTATGGTCGCCACCAATGCCTTTGGTATGGGAATCGATAAAGCCAATGTAAAAACGGTGATTCATGTTCAACTGCCCGACAACCTTGAAAACTATTATCAGGAAGCAGGAAGAGCGGGAAGAAACGGAGAGAAAGCATTTGCCGTGCTTTTGACAAGTCCATCAGATATTTTTCAAGCTGAAAACCAGTTTATCAATACCTTGGCAGACAAAACTTTTTTAAAAGAAATGTTTATCAAATTGTGTAATTATTTCCAGATTGCCTACGGAGAAGGCATAGACGAAAAATTCACATTCAACCTGAATCATTTTTGTACGAAATATAAATTCGCACCACTTAAAACCTACAATGCATTACAGTTTCTGGACAGACAGGGCATCATTAGCTTATCCCAGGAATTTTCAGAAAAAATCTCTTTACAATTTATCATTCCATCTAAGGAAGTGTTGCGCTACATTAGCTTAAACCCTAATGATTCTGAAATCATTTTGGCCATTTTACGCACCTATCCCGGCATATACGAAATGGAAACCGCTTTCAACCTGTCTTTGATAGCCAAAAAATCAAATCATTCCGAGGCAGAAATACAAGCCGTTTTACAAAAACTAAAAGAAAAAGACATCATTGAATATCATGCAAAAAACAATGATGCCATATTAATTTTTAATGAAATAAGAGAAGACGAAAGAACCATTAACCGAGTGGCCAAATACCTGGAAAAACAGAACCAGTTAAAAAAAGAACAACTCCAATCGGTTTTGCATTATATAAACGAACAAAAAGTATGTAAAAGCAAATTGATTTTGAATTACTTTGGAGAAGAAACAACAGACGATTGCGGCATTTGCTCGTATTGCATTTCTAAAAAAAGCACGAAAACAAACTTCTCCAAACTATCCAAAGAAATCATTGCTTTATTAAAAATGGAGGATTTAAATTCCAGGGAGATCCAAAATAAAATACACACTAATGCAGATGCTATTATCTTTGCACTCCAACAGCTTTTAGAAAATGAAAGCATTACCATCAAACCGAACAATAAATACACCTTAAGAACATAATGGAAAAATTACGAATTGTATTTATGGGAACACCGGAATTTGCCGTTGGCATTCTGGACACCATAATCAAAAACAACTATAATGTAGTTGGCGTTATTACCGCTGCCGACAAACCAGCCGGACGCGGACAGAAAATAAAATATTCGGCCGTAAAAGAATATGCACTGGAACACAATTTAAAATTATTACAACCTACTAACCTAAAAGAGGAATCTTTCTTAGAGGAGTTAAAAGCACTTGATGCCAACCTGCAAATTGTGGTTGCTTTCAGAATGTTACCCAAAGTAGTTTGGGAAATGCCCAAACTGGGAACTTTTAATCTTCATGCTTCCCTCCTTCCGAATTATCGCGGAGCGGCACCAATCAATTGGGCCATTATCAATGGCGAGCCAAAAACTGGGGTGACTACTTTTTTTATCGATGACAAAATAGATACCGGTGCCATGATTTTAAGTTCAGAAATTAATATAAGCGAAACCGAAAACGCAGGCCAATTGCACGACCGACTCATGCATTTAGGAAGTCAAACAGTAATCGAAACTTTAGATGCAATAGAAAAGGGAAATCTTGAGACTACAATCCAAAATGACTCGGCAGAAATCAAGACTGCTTACAAACTCAATAAAGAAAATTGCAAAATTGACTGGACGAAATCTGCTTCGGAAATCAATAACCTGATACGAGGATTAAGTCCTTATCCTGCTGCCTGGTGTTTCATTTCAGATAAAGATGAGGAATGGAATGTAAAAATCTACGAAGCAAAAATAATTTCAGAAGAACACGGCTTTGCTGTTGGTCGTTTAATCTGTACCAAAAAAGAAATAAAAGTTGCCGTTGAAAACGGATTTATCCAAATTTTAAGTTTACAATTCCCCGGAAAAAAGAAAATGAGTACTCCGGAACTACTCAATGGCATCACATTTTCGAGCGAAGCAAAAGCGTATTAAACGCCCTAAATTCGGGATATTTTGACTCTTTTAAAAAAATAACAAGTGTTTTATGAACAAAAAAAGCAAGTTATTAACAAAACACGCTAAAATCACTCAAAACGCTTGCAAGGAAGGGATTTCCTGCTAAATTTGTGTATTAGCAATTTTTTTTAACCAACAATTAATAACTTTTTATTATGAACAAATCAGAATTAATCGATGCAATCGCTGCTGATGCTGGAATTACAAAAGCAGCTGCAAAATTAGCTTTAGAATCATTTTTAGGAAATGTAGGTGGTACCTTGAAAAAAGGTGGTAGAGTATCTTTAGTAGGTTTCGGATCATGGTCTGTTTCTCCAAGAGCAGCTAGAGACGGAAGAAATCCTCAAACAGGAAAAATAATTCAAATCGCAGCAAAAAATGTTGTAAAATTCAAAGCTGGAGCTGAATTAGAAGGAGCTGTAAACTAATCAAAGTTTCAAACCTAAAAGTATAATCAAAACCTTCCTGATGGAAGGTTTTTTTATGCATTTAAACGATTTTATTTGTGTTTTTCAAAATTTTATTATTAAATTTAATAAAAAAATTATAGCAATATGATTTCCGAAAAACTAAAAAAAGGACAACTGCTTATCTCAGAGCCATCTATAATAGGAGACCTATCTTTTAATAGATCTGTCATTCTATTGGCCGACCACGACAAGGAGGGATCTGTTGGTTTTATCATCAATAAGCCTTTGAAATACACCATTCATGACTTAATTCCTGAAATTAAGTCCCGGTTTAAAATATACAATGGCGGACCTGTTGAACAAGACAATCTGTACTTTATTCACAATATACCCGATTTAATTCCAAATAGCATTGAAATTTCAAACGGGATTTATTGGGGCGGTGATTTCGAATCTACAAAAGAACTTATCAATAGCGGAAAAATAAACAAAGAAAACATCCGATTCTTTTTAGGCTATACCGGTTGGGGAAAAAATCAATTGGAAACAGAGATGAATGAAAATTCATGGATTATTGCACCTAACAACTACGAAAACAAAATAATAGGCAAATCACCTGCGCATTTCTGGAAGGAACAAATCAGAGAATTAGGAGGTGAATACCTAATTTGGTCTAATGCACCCGAAAATCCATACCTCAATTAAAAATTAAGCTATTAAAATATTTAAGTTTTCTACTAATTTTTCTGCAAGTTTTACAGTATATTCCTTTTTACGATATTTAGTTATCGGCTGTATCCCTTTAATAACATTTGTGATAAATATTTCGTCTGCTTTTTGAAGATCAAATGGAGAAATGGCTTCTTCAACGACTTCTATATTTTCTATTTTTTTTGCCAGGCCTAAAATTTGCTTTCGCATAATCCCATTCAAACAACCTTCTGAAATCGGAGGAGTGACCAATTTATTACCCAACAACATAAAAACATTTCCTTGGATAGCCTCAACCACGTTTTTACTGTCATTTAGCAACAAACAATTATCCAACCCGTTTTCATCTGCAAAAATACTGGCCGTTATATTAATCATCTTATTGATTGTTTTTATAGACGACAACAATTGTTTCGTTATATAAAAATCTTTGTATAAATCCACCTCATATGGTGCTGAACCGAAAAGATATTTCGCATCATCCAGTACAATAGCATGAACCAAAAACGAAACAGTATTGTTTTTTGGCAAATAATACCCTCCATCATTTCTATAAACTGTGATTCTGGCTCGTGCGGAATCTGATATTTCATTAGCATTTACCACAGAGAGAATTTGTTCTTCAAAATATTCCATGGTAAAATTCATTGGAATTTCCATTCTTACTACCCGCATAGATGCCATCAATCTGAAATAATGATCCTCCAGAAAAAGAATTTTTGAATTCACAATTTTAACTGTTTCAAAAACAGCATCTCCATATAAAAAAGCACGATTTTGTGTCAATATATTTTCCTCTTGCGACACTATAGTTCCATTACAATTAATCATAAAAAAAGCCCTGAATTTTGTTCAGGGCAAATGTAAGTGATAAAATACAATTATACTATATCGAACCAATCAGATGTTTAAGATCAGATATCTGATTCTCCCACAATAATTTAGCCTCATCAAGTTCCTCTTTTTCCGCATAATCCACTACCATCAATGAAACATCCTTGGTTAACTCATCCACTAAAATATGCAATTCAAAGAAATACTCCGTATCTTTTCCGTTACCGTCAACCCACTTAAACCTCACTTTTTCTCCTGTTTTTTTAGAAGCCAATCTAGCTTTCTCTTCCGAATCATTCCAAATAAAGGTAAAAAACTCACCACGGGAATTTACGTTATCGGCAAACCATTCTGATAAACCGGAAGGAGTTGAGATGTATTGATATAATAATTGTGGGGAGGAATTAATTGGGAATTCTATTTCGTAACGTATTTTTTGATCCATGAGTTGCATTAATTTTTTTCGAATATATAGAATATAAACCCGAAAAAAAAACGTTTTGAAAAATATTTTTTTTCTCTAAAATATATTTGCACGACATAATTTAATTTCTATCTTTGCACCCGCATTCAAGGAACATATACTACTTGAACATTTGGCGAGGTAGCTCAGTTGGTTAGAGCGCAGGATTCATAACCCTGAGGTCCCGAGTTCAAATCTCGGTCTCGCTACAAGGTTGAAAAGACAAAAAATATAGATTTTATGCGGTTTTAGAGAAATTTAAAACCGCTTTTTTTATGTCTAAAATTGGACACCTCTTAACGAAAGAATACGCTAACGCATACGATTTGAGCTATAAAAAACAGTACTCAGTACCAAAGATTTACGATGCAAAAGGCGATTTATCAAAACGCTGGTATGTATATTATTCATTTAGAAATCCTGCTAGTGACAAGCTGGAAAGACAGACACCTATCTATTCTGGCGTAAATCTCTTTAAGACACTAAAGGAGCGAAAAGAAGCAATCAAAATACTAGCCAACGCAATCAAAACCATTTTAGAAAACGGATACAACCCTTATAATGAGTCTATTCCAAATGACGAATTAAAAAAATATAATGTCCCCGACGCTGTAACTTTTGTGCTGGAATTAAAAAAAAGTACCTTAAAAGAAAATAGTTATCGCGATTTTAGAGTTAGATTGAAGTCTTTTGAAAAATGGCTTTTATCAAATGGCTTTGAAAATCGATACATTACAACGGTAAATAAAAAGACGGTAATTAATTTTCTTAATTTAGTTTTATCCAATACTAGTGCAAAAAACAGAAACAATACAAGATCAAACTTGTCTATGTTCTTTCAATTGCTGGAAGACAACGATATCATTATAGATAATTTTGTAAAAAAAATAAATGTTTTAAAAGCAACGCCCGAAAGAAACAAAACCTTTAGCACGGATCAAGAAAAGGAAATTCTAAAACATTTAATTCTTAATGACAAACTTTTACTTTTATTCATACAATTTGTTTCTTATAATCACTTACGCCCTATTGAAGTTGTGCGTTTGCGAATAAAAGACATAAATATAAAAGACAAGCTTATTTCTGTTAGGGCTAAAAACCAACCCGTAAAAACAAAAATAATACCCGATATTTTATTAGTTGAAATCCCTGATCTCTCCAAATTTTCCCCTGAAGCTTTTTTATTTTCTCCAAAAGGGATAGGTTTTGACTGGATAACAAACGAAACAGACAAGCGCGGTTATTTCGGTGATCGATTCAAAAAGGTAAAAGACAGCTTGAAACTGGGAAAGGACTACGGGCTTTACAGTTTTCGACATACTTTTATAACTAAGCTCTATAAGGAGCTGGTAAAAAACAGCACTCCATTTGAAGCGAAAAGTAAATTAATGCTTATTACAGGACACACCACAATGACCGCACTAGACAAATATTTACGAGACATCGACGCGGTTCTACCTGAGGATTATTCTGAACACATAAAATAAAATGTAGATTTTTTTTAAATAGATCTTTCGCTGCAGCTTTTCCTGGATAACAAATAAATCTACTTTTAAAAACGGATCTATACAAAATAAAAAAACCGCATCACATTATTGCAACGCGGTTCCAAACCAAACTAACTAAAAAAAATCTATATTCGTGCCTTGCTCTGTATTTTTGACATAAAGGCAATGAATTTCGGCAATACCAAACCAATACCCAGAGCATAAAACATGGTTATTTGTGTGCCTGCATACTCTACCGAAAAGCGCAACGCCAAGAGTATGGCGACTATGGAAAAAACAAGTTCCACAAGGTTATCCTGCGTAAAAAATCGCCAAGAAAAATGATAAGGCGTGTTCTTTGAATATTCGTTGCGCTTAGACACCTTGCTTTTGTAGTAAAAAGCAAGCCCAATCAAGGCAAAAACCAGTCCCGCCATGTATGTAGGCACATCCGTTGTCCCTAAAATCATGTTTGAAAATTTATTCATAGTTTTGTTTTTATTAATTATATACTCTGATTTCGATAGGTGTTTTGCTCAATAGATTATCCAACCTACCTGATGAATCAATTGTCGAATAAGTGTCAACAACAACACTATTTGCATTTACAGGGTGAGAGTTGGTAACAGCTGTGCCAACCCAACCATTAGAGATGATTGAAATTGTCTTATCTAAAGTAAGTATTGAACCTGTAACTGTCAATGTGTATTGCCCAATCTGATTTCTGCTCCACGTTGGAGTTTGCCCTAATGTATTTTCTAGAACAATTGCAGTAGGTACTGATGTTCCTGATTGATTTAAGATTGCCGTGTATACCTTGTATGGTCTTGAATCAGGAACAGTAGAACTCAAAGAACCATCCCCTTTTACATATTGGGAAGACGTACCTCCTGCTGTGACAAAAGAGGCTGCTGTCACATTGGTATATGCACCTGTACTCAATCCATTCACAAATCTATAATTAGTGATAGCCCCTGATGATCCTCTATAATTCACATATAATTCGCCTCCCGAAAATCCATTAGATATTATTGCTTCGTTTCCAGCGTATACGTTTAGTTGAGAAGCCAATGATGATAATCCCGTTATGCTTATTGGCCAAGTGCCTGTCGCATTAGTGCCTGTTAAGGTTGGAGAGAATGAGTTGTAATTACCATCATGTAAAATCTTTCTCCACGGAGTAAAAGCAGATCCATTGTTTTGCCACCCCCGAAACCATAAATTATCATTATTATATCCCCCATAAATTTGCAATCCAGTATCTATTCCCTTAGCGGTTAATAACTGACCATAAGGAGCTGGAGCATTAGTGGGTGTTGATTCAGCATTATAGAACCCAGACGTTAATATATTGTTGAAATCCGTTGCGTATCTTGACCCATCTTGGTGCGGAACTGCGTTGTATATTCCGTAGCCCTGCAAAGTTTGTGGCTTCGATGTGATTTCGCTCCATGATGGAACATAACCGATTGGTCTGTACAAACCAGCATGGTTTCCCCAACCAAAAGCAGTCTGTCCGTTGTTTATACGAGAATCATTTCCCTCAGCCACCGTACCAGCCGTTGTCCCTAAATTCTTGTTGAAAGCTGTGTTTTTGGTAAATGAAGGTTCGTAACTTCCTACGGGTTGCTTGCCATTTAGTTGCGTTTGTATTGAGCTCGTAACTCCTTTCACGTAAGCCAGTTCTGGAAGTGACGGATAAGTGTTCGTTGGCAGAGCAACAATATTTTTAGAAGCGTCAAATGATGCTATTGAGTTGGCTGTTTGAGCGGATAGATTCAATGTATTACCAAAAGAAACACCCATGTTCTCATCCCAAGTGTAAGGTAATTGTAACTCACTACCAAAACCTTGGTCGCCTGGCCTATTAGTTAATAATTTTAATGAATTTATACTAATATCGCCTAAGACACCAGTATCTGTTTTAGTTATAGTAACACGAAAATAAATGGACCCAGAATAATTTTCAATATAGTGATATACTAAATCACTGCTATTAGTATATGATGAAATATGTCTAGTAGTCCAAGAATTCCCATCTACAGATGACTCTACCAATACTTGCTTTGTTGAATTATATGGATCATAATTATAACCTATTACGATCCAAGAACCCGAGCTCCATGCTACATTGCTGAATGTCCATCTAGCCCCTACTTGAGTAGTCCTATCTATAATACTAGAAGAAACAAGCTGTTTCTGCGAAAATATCTTAGTATCTAACGTTGCACTATTCCATGTAATTCCATTAGTGGTTTTTTCATATGTTACTGTATAAAGTTTATTGAATGCAAACAAGTCATGCCACACACCAGTCATAGGTGTTTGGGCAAGGAGTTGCGATTCTTTGCCTTTGTAGTAATTGGTTAAAGATCCAATCATTATACTACTGAAGGACGGTACATTAAGACCTCCTGTCAATGTGCCTCCTGTCAGAGGCAGGTAGTTATTTAATGAGGTTAAAGTGGCATAGTTTGAACCTTGTAGCCCATCTAACAAATCAGCATCCAAGCCCGAGCCCGAACCGTCAACGGTTTTGGTTTTAGTCAGCACATCCGCTGCTGTATAAGATGCTGATGGTAAATATCCAGCTAATGCATGGTTTCCCCAACCAAAAGCAGTCTGTCCGTTGTTTATACGAGAATCATTTCCCTCAGCAACCGTACCAGCCGCAGTTCCGAAATTCTTATTGAATGCCGTGTTTTTGGCAAAAGCTGGCTCGTAGCTTCCTGCGGATTGCTTGCCGTTTAGTTGGTTTTGAATTGAACTCGTTGCATCATTGTACAATTTTTGGGAATCCGTTTGATACCTTTTGTCGGCAGAATCAGCAATGTTTGAAGTTGTCAAACTTACCACCCCTTGCTGGTTGTTTACGCTTACTACATTGTCAGTCCCTACAGACCGTTCCCAAGTTGTTCCGTTATGAATGACAAAATCACCCGCAAAAAAACTGATGTTTCCAGAGCCTAAATTTACCGTTCCATTGGTACTTGTCTTATACACCCATCCCGCAGTTCCCGTGCCATTGGCTAACGTAGGCGTGTTGGTGGTAGGATTCCACATCCCCTTGTAAATCATCAGGGAGGCTGGCAGATTAGCAAAAGGCACTTTCCCGCCCGCATCCAACGGGGCAACGCCGTTGTTAGCGTTTATCAAAGTGGTATTTATTTTGTTATCCAATGCCGTTTGCAACCCCGTAACGGTTGAAATGGCTTGCGTTCCTGTGTGGTTTGCTCTTGACAATAAATAAGCATCCGTTTGATTGGCGGTTGCGCCACTGGCTATACCACCAAGTTTCGTTTTTTCTGACGGAGAAAGAAGCCCCGCATTACTTGTAGTCGCCAATGGCAAAGCAGCATCATTTCCCGTGCTGGAAAATACGGTTCCACCCGTTGGGGTGACCACAAAATCTAAATTGGTTTTGATTTCCGAAACGGGCAAATGTTTGACCAGTTTGGAAATTCCCTGCCATACCAAAAGGCTGTCATTTTTGACACCCCTTTCCGCTTTGGAGAGTTTCAGGGGCTTTTCTATGGTGTGAGTGTTTTGGGCAAACAAAGCGGTTTGCGCCAAAACGATAAAAAGTAATATATATTTTTTCATGTGGTTTTAATTTAAAATTCGTCTCTGCTTAAGATGTCAAAACTGGATAAAAGAGCGATATTACCGCCTAGGTAAATCCCTTTAATAAAAATCCCTTCTACGACACCATACACTAAATCGTTGGTTTCTAATTCAAGAAGTTTTTGATTTCCGTTTCTTTTAAAAATCAACAATTCCCCCTCTACATACGGAGTGTGACCTCCTCTAGCTAAAAAAAAAAACTTCTTTGACAGCTCGATCAAAAAATCGTTAATGTTTGCCTCCACGATTGCGGGCGTACACAGTCCTACATTTATAGTCCTGTAATCCAAAAGAAACCCCTCTTCGTCAGAGGATGATCCTGATACGATTTTAAAACGATAAGGGTCTTCATTTTCCCTAACGACACTCTGAGCGGGGTTAAAAGAAGCTATGACGGCATTCGTTTGCACGTTTTGCAAAATAACGCTCCCGCTGTCTTGTTTTACGAATTTCAGTATTTTTTCAATTGCCATTGTTTATCTGTATTGAATTGGTGTATGAATGTGTACTAAGGCGATTAATGTCACCAGCACCGCTATAAAAATGAATTCTTTTGGGTATTTCATAACGGTTATTTTTTAACCGTTTTCTTTTTAGCCACGGGCTTTTTAGCTGTTTTCTTTTTGGCTACTGTTTTTTTTGTGTGTGCTTCCACTTTTACGATTTTACCGCCTTTGGCATACTTGTAGCCTTTTTTGAGTGTGCCGTCCACTTTTAAGCCTGTGGCTTTTACTACTTTACTGCACACGGTTTTCAATCCTTTTACTGATGGTTTTTTTAGTCCTTGGTTTTTCATGGTTTTGATTTTGTTTCTAAGTTCATCTTTACTTTCATCGGCTAAATCTATCAAGGTTTGCCAAGCCTTTTTCTCTTTGGCTGTCCAAGCTTCACCTCTTCTTATTCTGAATTCATTTGATTGTTTGGTTTCAAATAACAATCTTGCTTCTAATTCCTTAATGGTTTTCATCCTAACTCACTTTAAATGATAATTTTTTCTTTGTTGCTGGTTCTGCCGATGCTTCGGGTTTGTTTTGCACTAACTTCTTGCTGAAAATGTTGAATTTCAACCCATCTAAAGGCTTGTTTTGGTAGCGGTTTTTGTCGGCATAAATGTAATTGTCCCTGTAATCTGGCATTTTCTCTGTAAACAAGACAATATCTGCATCAAACTGGGACTTGCTTCCTCCCCTCATTTTCCCGTCTGTGGTTTGCTGGAAAATCACGATGAATAATTTACCGTCATACTTCTTGCGTAAATCCTTGTCAACCTCAAAACCCTTGTGCATTTCCTGCATTTTGGAAAAGGAATCAATTACGATCACTTCATTGTTTCGGATCAGTTTTTCCAAATCTTCAACGCTTCGTATCTCGGGATTTTCAATGTTTTGCAACGCCTTTACGTTCAAATATTCCTCGGCTTTAGCGTAATACAAACTGCTATCTGGATGCTCCTCGATGCTGGCATGACCTGTTTTGTAATTTTGCGCCAACGCATTCATAAATTGAAAACACATTCTCGTTTTCATCGATCCCTGACCGCCCGTGAGAGAAATAACAATGCTCTCTCTTTGCTTACGCTCAATTTCTCCTAAAAAGTCCGCAATGTCTTTATTTTCAATCTTGAAAAAGTCAACGCTTTTGGGCTTGTTTGCCATTTTGTAGGCTAGGGAATTTTTGTTTAGGCTCGGTTTTGGCGTAGCCTCTTTTTTTTCCTTTGCAATGGTTTTTTTTTCAATTCTTGGAGCGTTCAAACCTTTTTTTGCCGCACCCAAAAGGGCATATTGTCCGTTTTTGTCAACCTTTACCAGTTCGGGTTCTGACGGAACTTTTGTTTTGGCTTTTCTTGACCTCAGGGTTTTTAGCCGTGAGGTCTGTTTTTCAACTGGTTTTTTCGTTGTTTTTTTGGGTTTTTTCTCAGCTTTCACTTTCATTTTAACCTCTTTCATAAACAAAAAATCCCCCTTTGTGTCGGGTTGCAAAACAAAATCGGCTACTTTTTGCGCCTGACTGCTGGCACGCATTAAAAAACGGTTGTCGTTTTCTAAAACAGTCAATAAGCTTTCGTTCCAGCCTTTCAAATATCCCGCATGGTTCTTATTGGTATAAAACATGATCCCCGCTTGTGAGCTTAGGAAAACCGCCCCAAATTCTGCAATCAATTCCTCAAACGCATATTCGGGAGAACCGAACGTTCCAGAGAAATCACGTTTTAATCTGTTTTTGTGTCCTGTACTGTGGCTTAATTCGTGAAATGATGTCCTGTAAAAATCAATTGAACCCTCAAACTTTTCAATTGAGGGAATAGTGACAATATCATCTGAAGGACTGTAAAAAGCTCTGCTTCCCTCGTATCTGATCTCGGGTTGTGGCTTTGGGTAGTTTTTTATGATCGCTTCTGCATATTCAATTTTTTTATTATCTCCCGCCACAACGTTGTCTGTCGTTACTTTTCCATGCAAAGGGAAATTGTCTAAATCAAAATCAATACCTTCAACATCAGCACAATTGAACACATTGTAATATTTTAAAAAATAAATAGTGTGTTTATCTCCTTTTGAAAGTGGGTCTTTTAAAACCGTGTTCATTCGTTCAATCTCAACGTCAGAATACTCTTTATCAAAAGTGGAATAATAAACCACTTTAAACCCCGTACTTCCTTTTCTTAGCTTTCCTCCCTTTTCTTGGATTTGGTTAAAAGTCATAAAATAAGGATTAGACAACGTGCCAAATAAAGGGGTCAACATGATAACGTTTACGCCTCTATACGCTTTTTTTGAAACGTAATTGTATGGGATTAGATAACCCTCTTCGTTCCAAGCCCTTTTATAATCTTTTTTGTTCGCATTTTTGATTAAATCAATCATGCGTTGCGTAACCATATCATAAATATCGTTAGGCGAAACGGGTTTGCCTAATCCAACATCTTTTCTTGACGGGATAAATTCCAGTCCAGCCAGTAATCCTGTTACGTCATTGGAAACATCAACCCCATTCAACCCAAAAGGTTCAACCAAATTTTTTAATTCAATTGTAAATCTATCGGTGTCAGGATTGTATTTTAAAACTTTGATGATGCGTTTTGAAATTTCATAATGACTTTCTTTATCAGCTTTTAATAGCAATTTTTCAAGGGTTTCCCTTGATACTGTTATTCCGTTAAGACTATTAAATTCTTGGGCTAAAGTCATATTATTGTTTCAATTTATATTCGATTCCCAAAACACTGATAACCGCCTCGGTTTTGATGTTTGCAGGGATGAAATTACCGTTGTTGATGATGGTGATAGCATTGATAAGCGTAGTTTGCAAATCCAACGAAACGGGTACATTTCGTATTACCGTGCTGGAATTGGCAGGTATACTTAAAGAACTCATATTGATGTCGGATTGCCCTAGGAAAACATTGTTTTTGTCATAAAACAACAGTCTTTTCAAAACAATAACTACACCGTCTGCCTTAAAGTTTTGAGGCGTTGGATTAATGAAATTCAAATCCAAATTAAAGGTAACAGCAGGTTTACCGCTATTCCATTTCCCAGTTAGATTTTTAAAGCCTACGGGCAAAATCTTAACTAAGCCAAATTGTGCCGTCAGCTTTTGTGCCTTGTCTTTCAATAGGAAATACCCTAACGTCAATATTCCGCCTACTACGGCTATTTTTTTTAAACTCATTTCGTTTTTTTTTAAATGTTATGCCCTCCAAATACTAGAAATACGCCACCCAATCCATAAAAGAGTCAGAAAGCCGATAAACGCCAAACTCTTAACCCACCAAGGGGTATATTTTACGGGGACTTTTACTATTTGCTTTTCCTTCTTGGTAATATTGAAGTATCTATTTATGTATACCTTTTCGGTTTTTGATTCCGCTGTTTTTAACCATGCAATAATCTGTTTTAGCTTTTCGTCATACTTAATACCCGCCTCATTGTCGCCCGATTTTTTACGGCTGTTCAATTGGCTTAACACTTGGTTTAACGTAGCCTGTGTGATGCTGTCGCAGTCTGGTTTTGCTGTTTTTACTTTTGCTAACTGAATTACCAAGCTGTCCAGTATTGCCTTGCTGATCTTCGTATTGTTTACGCTGTCGGTTCCGTGTTCGACAATGCGCTCGATGGTGTGTGTGTTCTCTCTAGGTTTTGGTGCGCAACCGTGTAACGAAGCGATGAGAGCCGAGATAATTAGGATTATGGTGATAACCTTAAGAAATAATTTAAATAATTTAAAAGGGTTTTCGTGCGGTGTGTTTGTGGTCATAATTAGGTTAGTTTTGATTTTATTGAAATTTTAAGACTGTCAAATAAGACGGATATTAATTCCTCTACTTTGGCGTGCAAGAGGGTACTCATCGAGCCGCCCCACGCACAAACCATATAGGTAAACATTTTGTTGAAGTGCAAAAACTGGTCGAAAACGGCATAAACCGAAATTGCCACAAAAAAACTAACCAACGCCTCAGCTACGAACCATTTGAATGTGGGCTTTTTCCCTTTTTTCATGGCTAGGTGAATTTTTGTAAAAACCCCAACCAGCACGACCAAGAAGAATAAAAGATGGTCCTGAAAATATTTGATGTTATGTATTATGGTGTTTTTCATTATTTAAAAAATAGATTGTTGTTATTCCTGCCAGTATTAAAGAAACTCCAGCTAACACGCTTAACTGGTTTGATTTTCGTTTTTTTTTTTAATAACTCAATACTAATGTTTTGAGCTTTGAAATATTTGAATTTTTTAATCCTGTCCGCTAATCCGTTAGTAAATCCATTTATTGCCTCGGTAATTCTTTTTATGAAATTGGAATCAGCGTATTTATTTAGGTTTCCAGATGAAGTTCCATATACCCAATACCACGCAGCACAATCTATAGCGATGTCAATTCTTAAAAGCAAATCAGGATTATTTACAACATCGTGACTGGAATATTTTTTATAAGCTATATAGTTTCCTTTAGTTGTCAATTGAATCAATCCACGTCCTCGGTACTTCCAACCATCGCCACTCGCTGCATTTCCGTTACCGTTTTTGTTTGCATAAGCTATATTTGCAATCATTTTTTGATTGGCGGGATGTTGTGCTGTTCTTCCGTATTTGTTTGCCTGTTCCCTCGTTAGTTTTGCATTGAAAGGACTTGTACTCATTAGTCCCTGAGGAGTGTAATTCAAATTCTCCTCCATTCTTGTGAAATTAGAAGACTCATGGGCTAGTTGTGCCAAAAAGTGTGCTATTCGCAAAGGGGTATTGATACCGTACTTCAAAAAAGACTTTAGAAAAAAATCATTGTTTACACTTATAAAACTTGTCATAGAATCACTTTTTTAGGTTCTGATTTTGTCAATAGCAATACCATTGCAAGTATTGCTATTCCTCCAATCATTAATGTTGTATTTTGTTTCATTTTAATACGGTGTTACAGTGTTGCCATTCACAAAGGCGTTAATTCCTAAAAATTTTATTAGATACTGTCCGTTGTTTCCTTGTCCCACATATACACCCGCTTCGTCTCCGTAATCAAGTGTTCTTAATATTGAACCGCTGTTATAATACTTTCCGTCAGCTCTTTTTTTGGACATGAAAATCACAGTATTGTCTTTCGCAACCATCAGTTTCTGTCCTTTTTGGGGTAAGGCTTTTGTCGGTGAAACTGCTTTTGTTGGTTTCGTAACTTTTTTTTTTACAGCAGTTGCAAAGGCATTGAGACTGATTTCTGCCACTCCTTTTGCGTTTTGCAAAGCGTTGAGGGTAATTTTTCCGAAATCACCATCAATCTTCACGCCTAAAAGGCGTTGCAACTCCCTTACTTCAAGCCCTTTACTCCCCATTTTAAGCAGTTTATTTCTATCTAGGGTTGCGCCTTGTGTCGGTGTCGGTTCTTCCTGTTCGGGGGGGTAATTTGCCAATTCATCGGCTTTTTTCGCCTCCTGTTGCTTTTTCCAGTATAAATAACCCAAACCTACGAGAGCCAGTGCGCCAGCCCCAATCAATATTTTATCATCATTACTCACTTTCATATTTCTTTCTTTTATAGATAAATTGGAAATTTTTTCCTTAATAAATTGTAATCTGCATCGCTTAACTCTTCCTTTAGCCACGTTTTAAGCGGTAATTTTGAACCGCCTACCGTATTGTAGCCCAATATTCGGTTGTAGTTTTTGAGTCCAAAGGTTTTGCTAATCAATCCGAATTGTTGTTGCGTTACACCTGTCAAGGCTTCAAAAATCATGGTTTCGTCTGTGCCATTGTATCGGTTCATGGCTTCATATAATAAGGCTACTTTTTGCGTTGGAGAAAAGACGGGTATTAAATTTACATCGCCTTCGTCTATGTATTTTTTGCCTTTACCCCCTAAAAGCGATTTTCCGTTTTTGTCGGGTTTGGTGAGGAAATAAACCCCCAAGCCAAGCACGACAACCGAAACGCCCACTATTACTGCTTTTTTAGTCCCTGTCATTAGAAAAATCCTTTTATTAAAAACCTTAGTTTGGCAATGTCTGCCTCATTAAATTGATCCTGTAACCACTCGACCAGATTCATTTTGACCAAAGTGGCACTACGTCTTTCCCCAAATTCATTAAACAATCGTATAAATCCGTTGTGGTTTAGCCCTGTAAGATTGTTTTCCACGGTCTTGTAGTTTGCACCAGCCCCCAATAATGCGGTATAAATTGCTTCTGAACGTGCCTTAGCTTGCGTAGTGTTGATGTTGCTGGGCTTGTATCGCTTGTCTTCTTGTATTTTCTTGAACCCCTTAAAAATTTTGAAATACAAAACTGTTGCCACTCCCGCAATAAGCACAACTTTCAAAACCGTAAATCCTAGATTGGTTGTTTTGGCGATTGCTTTCTGTCCTTCCGGACTGGCGGCAAAGGCGGTGATAGCTGGGTTTTTTAATCCTTTTTCCATTTTCTTGGTTTTTTAACCCAAAAACCCTTTTATCATCGAGAAATTGGTTTTCAGTTGCGTTATTGCTTTCGGGCTTTTTGCCAGTTCCGCCAATTTTGACAAAACATCATTGTCCAGTTTAGACAATTCGACCAAAGCCTCGGTTTTTGGTTTTAATTCGAAAGGGGTTTTTGTAACTACCTCTATTTCAATCTTGGTTTTTATGCCTCCCATAGCTGGTGTTTTTTTAATAGCGTTGCTAATTCGTTTGAAAATTCTACGTTGGAGTTCAACCCGTTATTGATACTTCCCAGCACATTTACAACGGTATCGTCAATGTTTTGCAAAGCATCCGCAAAGGATTGTTTTACGGGACTTGAATAAGCTTCGACTGCTGCCGCCAATCCAGTCATAGGCATTGGCGTTCCTTTTACGAAACTTACCAATGTCGGCAATTGCTGTACGGCTCCCATCAGCATTTCCTGCATTCCTTTGCTTTTGTCGGTGCTGTATTTCGTTGCCAAACGCTCCTCTTTCAGTTCTTCAATGGTCTTTTTTTGCTCCTTGTTTTCCGCTTTCAAAACCTCGTTTTCGGTGAAGAGGCGGGTAGCATCGTTTTTGGCTACCATCAGATTCATCACGTCCAGCGTTCCCAGTCCGAAAGAATTAGAAAACACGTCAGGCATTTGTACTGATTGTGCTCTTCTAGGTTCTTGCGGTGCTACGACTGGCGTTTCTTGGTTTTCTTTTGAGAAATTAACCGTAAACCCTTTTCCGTCTGCCTTGTAGGTGCTTCCGTTTTTGCGCTTCAAATTCAGGTTTAACCTTTTATGTCCTTTTGCAAAAAGGGATTCGAAAAATTCTTCTGCCGTTCCGTATTGCTCAATGATCTCAGCGTGGGTTTTGTTGCGAAACAGAAACGAATTAGTGTCTAAATCTAAAACGGAAACCGCTGCATATTGATCGCTGTTGAGTTTGTCTATTAATTCGTCTAATTCGTGCATTCCACTACTTTTTTATAAATGATCTCAATTCTTTTTACATACGCCAACTCGCTAAAGTATTCTGAAAAAACAACGTCCAAATTAATGTCGGAAACCGTGAAGTCTGGAACCACAATCATTTTTCTCTCTCCTGCTTTTAGGGTAGCCTTATTGACAACGGCGGTAACATCACCCACATTGAACACCTCCATAGCCGAAATGCTATTTATGGGGATGTTTGTGTTTTCCTTTACGATTACAGTAACTACGTTGGATACTTTCATTTTACTTTTTTTGCTGGTTATTGTTTGTAGATAAGGATGATGTTGAAATACGTGTCCTTGGTTACCGCTGTTTTTGTTTTGGCGATAAAATTGAACGTTTTAGAAAGCGTGTCGAAGTTTAATGGCTTAAAACTGTCGTTAAAACCCGCCCCGTCACGTCTTTTCCAGTGGTCAATGTGGGATGATTTTGCAATAGGGATTCCGCTATCGTCATTAAACCCGAATTCCGCCATGTTGTCCACATTGGTGTGATTGGTGTGGACTTCCGCCCCCAGTACAAACCCGTTTTCTAACGAAGTCAATAAAGCGGCTTCTTTTTCGCCATTTGGTATAACTAGATGAACTACTTTTTCTTTTGTTTTCATTTGTGAAATTTTTATAAAAAAAGCCGTAAGCCAAACGCTTACGGCTTTTGATTTATTGACTCAATTCTCTACTATACTTTCGCTTGATGCACTCTGAACTCAAAACGAATGTTCAAGTCTGCCGCTCCCGAAACAGTAACCCCTTTTGGATATTCAATTTCAAACTCAAATTCCTGGTTAGAAACGATTAACGGAGAAGTTGAAATATTTCTAAATACTTCGTTTATACTACTCGGGTTTGAAATGTCACTCATTGGCATGTCAACCAATACGTTACCCCCTTGTTTGATTCTTATTTCTGCATTTTGCAAAGCTTCGTCCAATACTGCCGTTTGAGAATATTTCTCACTTCTTACGTTTGCCGAAGATGTTGTTCCTTTCAAAACTCTCACGCCGTCAATGATATAATCACGACCTGGATTCAATTTGTTTCCGTCAATATTCGTAACACCCACCTCACGTTTGGTATTCACGTCAATTAACTGGATTGTTCCTCCCTGACCTTTCACGTTTACGTTTAAGTAAAGTGTTTTGTCTGTCAACGCTACTCTTCCCACGTGTGGGATCCCGTTGTTGTCTTTTGCTTTCAATGTCGCTACTGCTGACAATAATTGTGCTTTTCTACTCATTTTTTTGATTGTTTTGGGATCGCTCCCGATGATTGATTTTTTTGATTGATGATTGAAATTATGCTCTAGCCGTACAATTCGGCTTCCATTTCAGATTCCGCACCGTTAAGACCCAATTCTTCGTCTTGACCGTAAATGTGTGCTTCTGCCCCGTTTAATCCGTCTGCCGCTTCAAAAACATTTCCGTTTTCGTCCATGAAAGTCCCACTTAGTCCCGATTCGTCCATTTCGTAAACGTTTCCGTCTGCGCCCATGAATTGACCGTTTAAACCGCCTTCGTCAAAAGGACAAGCCAGTCCAACGGCACCCTTCATAAAAAGAGTTGGTTTGCTCGTTCCTGTAAGTTTGTCGCCCAAACTTTTTGAGGAAAGTTTTTTGACTGCTATCAAAGCCTGAACAATGGCACTACCTACCAATGCTCCTTTTAGCAAATTGGCTTTTGTGGTTGTTCCGCTTACTTTGGTTGCACCAAATACTGATGCACCAGCCACTACAATATTTAGTACTGGGCTTTCTGATTGAGGCAATAACGTACTCACGCCATTCGACACCATACCGCCGATAATCCCCCCTCCAATGGTTACTACTTCTCTATTCATATTGAAATTTATTAATTACTTACTCTTTTTTGTTGCCAAATAGGCTATCCCAGCTAAGGCAACCGCACTACCCACATACAAAAGTGTATTGTTTTTTGGGCTTGTTCCTCCTGAACTTGTTTCCTCGGATGCGGGCATAAAATCTGCCGTTTGCGTTACTGGCATTAACTCTCCCGATGGTTCTGTTTCTTCCGTGTAGGCAGGTGTTGGTATTTCTTCCTCGGGGGCATACGCTGGGGTTGCCTGTGGCGGTGTTGCTTGCGTAGCAGTTTCGCTGTAAGCTTCGTCAACCGTGACTGATCTTGCGCCTGTCGCTTTTTGCAAAGCCTCCTCGGTTTTTGGTCCAAAAACACCATCTGCCTTAACGCCCAAACTTTCCTGTAACTTTTTGACTTCTGCCCCTTTGCTTCCTTTTGCCAGTCTTTTTGCTTTTTTGCTTTTTTTGACTTTTTTAGGAATTATACTTTTAACTGGGGTAAGTTTCTTTTGAACGGCATTGTTTACGGCTGGTTTAGCTTGACTAACAACCACCGCACCCACTTTGGTTTTGGAAAGTTTTATCGCTTTTTTGGCTAGTTTTGAAGATTTTACCTTGCTAACTACTTTCCCTGCTTTAGAATTCATCAATTTTGATGCTATCCCACCGCCCACGGGTATAAATCCTGTCGCAATAGGCGCAGCAAATTTTACCACCTTAACCGCATTTTTTATACTTATCTGTTTAGCCGCTTTACCGATTGGCTTTGCGATTTTTTTGATTTGGATTTTTCTTAAAATTTTGGCTTTCCCCAATCCAGCGTTAAGCCCGCTCTCTCCTGCATTTATGTATATCATGTCCCTTTTTATTTAAATTTTCCCAGAAACAACAACCCTAAAAAACCCGCGATCCCAAAATAAATAGGCTTATTTGATTTTTCCTTTGCAACGGTTGCCGTTTTTTTTGCAACGGTTTTGCGCTTAGTCTTTGGGGCGTTTAGCCCGTAATGCGGTAAATTAACTTCGGTGTCGTGTGCCATCGTGTATATTGGTTCTCTGTTATTACTGGTTGTGCCGTCTATGATGAAATACCCTTGCTTTATGTCTCCCGTTTCTTGGTTTAACGGTACGATAACGTACACATGGGTAAATAGATCAGGTCTAAAACTTGGTTGTTTTATTTGTCTTATAAAATGCCTTACGCCCATATTAGCAAGCAAACAACTAGCAAAAATGGAATAGGTTTTGCAATCGACCCCCTCTTTTCTTTGCTTGAACGCACATGCTGGGCTTCTCAACATTTGTTCCATTCCGTCTGCCTTATACTGGATGTGATGGTACAAAAACCAGTATATTTTGTCGCAGGTTTCCTTTAAGGTTTCCCGTTGCAAAAGCGTTGCAACTTTCTTTGTTTGATAATTATACTTGACAACCATGTCCTTTATCATTCGGACTGTATCAAAAGTATTGCCGTTGCCTAGGCTAGTCTTATCACAGCTAACCTTAGGAAACAACGGCTCGTACTCTTGACCGCCTAACAAATTCCTTCTTAACAAGTTATCAATGTTCATGTTCGTTTCGTGCTTGAAATAGAGTGTTAGGCTTTCGTTTATTTATTATGTGGGTGGTAAAGATGTGAAGGATTAAAACAACGATTTTACGGTAGTCTAGTTTGTTGTAAATTGTCTTACGATAGCGTAACTTTGCAAAGCTTTTGCAAAAAAATAACCGCTTCGAAGGGAAGCGGTTAGGAATGTTTTCTTTCGGGATAATTCTATGGGTTGTTTTAAATCCTCAATTTTTACAATGTTCTTACTGATCCAGCAGCCTTGTTTAGCCCTTTTCCCGTTGCATGTTTTTTTTATGATTTTGCCAATTTTCAAATTAACCAATCTTTTACAAGTTGTCCATACGTAGTTTAGATTATCTTTCAAACGCTATTTTGCTGTGAAATTAATTTAAATAATCTCAATATAAAACATTGATTATCAATGTGTTTTTAACGATTAAGTTGCGCCAAGCGATGAGTTAGCTGTAATTTTTAGACAAAAAAACTAATAAATAAATTTTAGATGATATTACATTATTTAATTTTAAATTTGCCATCATTTAAAAAAAAAACAAATGAATGGAAGATTTAATTAATGAATCCTATGAATTCGAGCGGGTAGACAATGACCCTTCACATACCAAATATGATTTTGTAAGTAATGGTGAAAAGGAAGTTCCTAAAAGGATTGCAATGATAAAATATCCACAACAAGGTTTAGAAAGATATTATAATTTAGGTTTTGGCAATATCTTTATTGATGAAAATGGTGAAGAATCAATTTCTGATATGTCAAGAGATAATAATAAAAATGACAAAGACAAAGTTTTAAAAACCGTTTTTACTTGTGCTTTGGATTTTTTATCAACATCTCCTGATTCAATTTTAACTTTCTATGGGAATACTTCTGCAAAACATAGATTATATAAAATGGGCTTGAATAATAATTTTAACTCCATTGAAAACTGTTTCATTATAAAAGGTGGCATAATTAATAATATAGAAATTATTGAAAGTGTAGAAAATGGAAAGCAGCCTAATTCAATTATCGATGTTAATAAAATTGAATATCAAATGTATGATCCGACTAAAAGTAGAACCTATAATTTTATAACTTTTGAAATTAAAGATGATTTTAAATAAATTTATATATATTTGTACTATTAAATGATATTGTTATGGAAAATATAATTAAAAATATTTTAGACAAATCTGGGAAAAAGACTACTGTATCTTATAAAGACAAGGAAAATAGAAAATCTTTTGATGAAACTTTTGGGAAAAAGAAAATGGAAATTGCCTCTAAATTTATTGGTGGTAATTCGATTTCTCTTTCTAAAAAATTAGCCGCTAAATAAAGCTAAATAAATATTTACATATAAGCCTCCAAATTCTGGAGGCTTTTTTATTTAATAAAACTACAGCTAACAGCTAGAGTTTCGTTGCGTGCGCAGCACGAACAATGAAATACCTGTCGTTTTTCCTGAGTCCCCAGTCCTTTTTTCCTTCAAAGTGAAGCTTTGCAAACTCGTATTTTATTTTTAAATCGTGTGTTATCATACTTTAAATTTCACTAGTCAGTTTTAATGTTTTTTTCTTTGCAAAACTTTCTCGGTAATCCTGAAGTTTAGTCTTTAATTCGTCCGACAAAAGGTAGCCGTCAGGAATTCCATTTCTATCAATGAAAATAATAACTTCAAACGTCGATATATTTTTTACAAAGAGTTTAGCACCTACCGTAATATTTTTTCTCGTTTCATTGATTATTTCATTTATTTCATTTCGGATATAATCCGCAGTAAACTGGCTTATAAATAATGCCTGTAATTGGGCTTTGTTTCTAATGTAGGTTAATGTTTTTAGGTTCATAATAGTTTTTTGTCTTAAGGTTATTATTGCAATTATTCAGTTTTTAATTATGATATTTTGATTTTGGCTCATCTAAAAGCCTTCCTTTTTTATCATACAGTTGGATTAGATTTAATATTGGTGGTTGCGAAAAAATACGAATAGGCTCATTTTCAAATGAATTTACTATTACTGCTGCTTCACTCATTTTGGCTAAATGTGTAAGTGTTGATTTTCCTAAATCACCTGCTCCGATTACTACAACTTTACTTTTTTTCATTTTTTATCTTTTTTGCTTTTTAGAAAATCATTTAACTCACTTATTTTGTTTGATGCAGATTTGAAAAATTCAATTTCTAAATCCAATTTCTCGATTTTATCCTGTTTCATTTTTATTATCCTATTCAATCTTTCAATATCCTTTTTTTGTTCAAAATAATTATCTAGAGAAAAAAACAGCATTTCGGGAACGGTTTTAAGGTTTTGTTCCTTTTCAACTTGTTCCAGTTGTTTGCGCTGTGCAGGTGTAAAACTTCTGATGTATGTACTTTCCTTTATCATGTTGTTGAATTGTAGATTTTTTTTAAATAGATCCGTTTCTAAAGCTTTTCCAGGACAACTAAAAAATCTACTTTTTATAGGTTGATTAGTTGTCTGTGCAATTCGTCTAAGAATTTTCGATTTACACTATTTACTTCTTTGAAAGCGGTATTATAATCGTTGCAACATTGCAACAAAACTATTGATTCACTTATTTTTACTTTAAAATTGGTAAATGTTTTCTTTTCATTTTCAATCTTATGCCTCAAACGAAAAGACAAATTGTAAGCTATATCAGCAATTAATAAATTATTGAAATATTCATTATTATAAACTGTTGTATGCAATAGGTTTGCTTTTTGGGTTCTGAATTGTGTAACAACATTCTGAAGAATTAACAAATCGTTAAAGGATATTTTATTGAGTGTAATAGTCTTCATAATCTTTTTGTTGCAATTAGGTTTCCATTTTCATAAAACTGGATAACATTTGTAATTTTTGCTAAAGCGTGTTTTTCAAACCGCCTCACCATACTTGCTACTACAGATTCAGATTTGCGTTTGTTTTGGTTAATTGGCGACCACCAAACGGTATTTTTTTCTTTGCTTTTGGTAAGGATTACCATTTTAATTTTCGAGGTTTCTGGGGTAAATACTGGCATAGTTAAATAGGTTAGGTTGGTTAGAACTCACTTAAGTTATATTGTAAAAAATCATCGTCAAAAATTGTTTTTCTATTCATATTCAACGTCTTTTTTTCAATCATTTGTGGCAATTTTTTCAAGTATTCCTTTGGTAAATTATTTTGAACATAATCAAACAACTGAGGTAGTGTAATTTTGTTTTTAAAGAAACGGTTTACTTCATTTTCACATTTTTTTGCGTGGTTGATTGTTTCTTTTCTTCGTACAGCATTAGCTTCCTGCTTCTTTTTCAAAGCTTCATATTTAGCTTTTCCTTGCAAATGTTCACCCCATTTTGATTTGGTATATTCAAAACCAACTTCTTTGGAGGTTTTTCGGGTCATATCAAAATAATCGGCTGGGAATAGCGGAGTAACTTCGTCGTTTTTCACAAACCACTTTCTAGCCCATTCAATTCTCCAACGAAGCTGTTGCACATCATCAACAATTGATTGTTTATTGAAAGCATCACCCGTAAAGGCAATAAATTTATTAAGCATATAAAAATTGATCGCTTTCTTCCAAGAACCAGCATAAGGAGTACTGTTTTTGTAAATTTTTGAAATGCTCTTGAAAAAATCTTGAATAATCAATTCTCGGAAATCTTCTTTTAGCATCGTACCGTTATAGGCTTCTTTGTATAAAATTCTAATATCAATCGGGGTGTAATTGTTATATTCCTTGTTTGCAAGGTTTACAGCAAGTTCTTGTGGGTGGATTATGGTATTTTGTAGTTTATTCGACAAAGTTTCTGAAACTTTAACACTCTTCGCCGCGGCCACCTTAGTTAGATTTTGCATATTGCTTGCGGGTGTTCTAGTAAAAAACAAATAAGAAGGCGTGACCGCAGGGAACTCCTTATCAAGAGAAATGTTTTTAACATTCTCATTCCTTTGAAATTCCTTTAAAGATGTTCTAGTACTCTCATTGTTATCAGGTAAAACTTTCTCGTTTGAAGAGGTAACGCGTTGATTTTTAGCAGTTGTTAATTTTGAGGTTTTGAGGTCTAAAATCGTCAAAATTTCGTGATTTATATGTACTTCTACGGGCTTATTTTGCCCTTTAAACGAATATTCAACAAATACTCCACATTCTTCTAAACGTTGTCTGTGGTTGCGCACAGTTTTTTTACAGAGGTCTAGGCTATTAATTCCGTTGCGTTTTAGTTCAGTTACTAAAAAAGAATTCACTTTAAACTCCTGAATAGGTCTTGGAGAGGTAATACGCAATTTCATATACTGCTCATTGCGTTTCATAAGTTGCGAATTATACAAGTGTAGCAGATTTTGAAAAACTAATTCAGTAGCATACTTTACAAGCTGCACTTTCTTTTTTTCGAGGATCAAACCGTAATCTTTCATAAATGCGTCTGCATTCTCATTGTAAACTCTCGGATTTAGCGATTTGCTTTTGTTTACAAATACATCTCTAAAAGCTTTTTGAGTGTCGGTTAGTACATTTTCTTTCAAGTAGGTTCTAACAGTTGCATTGTGCTTTTCTGTTAGTTCGTTTTCGGCTTGGGTCTTGAAGTTGTAAGCGTGAATATAGCTTCTGTAATTATCCATAGTAGCAGAAAATGCCTCTGCAACAATAGCAGGATATACTGCCATAATTCTATTTTCAGTTTGCAAAGCAGTTGCAACAGTTATTGCAATGGCTTCCTGTATGGTTTTCTTTTCAGTAGTGTTGCCATATCCAAAAAGGCTGGATGCTAACGAAAAAACTCTACTGTCTAAATGTTGTTTACTCATAGTTACTTTTCTAATAACCTTTCGGCATCGGGCAATTAAGCCCGAATGCGTCTAGGAATTTCAAGCATTTGCTTGCGGGTATTATTTTGGTGAGTGTGCAGATTCGAACTGCCCTTGGCGGTCTTTTCAATCAAGAAATAACCTTTTCCCGTGCAAGCCACTACACTTTCACTCTTTTTCTATCCTTTTCGTTTTTTATTAAACTGTGTTGCCAAAAGTTTTTCGGTAACACTTTCTAATGTCCAATTTTCTAAAGCATTTGATTTTTTTGCTTTTTTAGGGACTGGTTTTCCAAACTCTTTATCAATACACAAGGCTAGTTCTTTCAGTTCCTCAGAGGAAAGAAAGATTTTAGCATTGTTGAATATTGATAAAACTTTTGGGTTCATAACCTATTTCTTTAAGAGTCGTTTTCTTTGAGTTGCCATTTTCTTTTTAGCCTTTATAGTTTCTTTGGCAAATTTTATAATTGCCAATTCTACTGCTTCGGTTTCTTGTAATCCGCATACTATCATTCGGATACTACAAGCAGAATATTCCTTTTTTTTTTCGTTCTTGAGTTTTAATTTTTTTAACATTGGTCTCACCATAGGAGTATAGCGACAACCAAATGCTTCAATAATCAACTTTTTTTCTTCTTTGGAAATCATATCTCAAATTGTATTTGATAATTAAAATTATTTTGTAATTCTCTCATGTCCTTGTTTTGTAAATCATCATCATAAGGAATGTAAACAGTTCTAATATTGGGGTTGAATCTAACTCCAGCCTTTCTTAGTTTTTGATGCAACCGATACCGTCTATTTCCTTTTGATGTTCGCATACTTATTTTTATAAAAAGAAACCTATATATTTGAATGTATATTGCAACGTAATCACTCAGTACAATTACATTAAGCAAACCACTCTTAATGTGCTATGAAAATGAAACCTTTCGAAATTTCAATTTCCAAAGGCAATGCGGTATTAAAACTTGAAATAAACCAACCAAATGCAGAGCATCTTTTAGTTGCTTTTGCTATTGGTTTACTGGTTTATTCCTGTTTAAGCACAAAAAGCATTGCTTAATTCACAAAAGGCGGTTTTACCCGCCTTTTGGCATTTATATAGGTTTCAATATTTCTATGAACAAAGCCAATTTTTTAAATAATTTGGCACTCGTTTTGCATCACTATTTCTATTAATACATTCTTACAAAAGTTTGACCTTTTGCATTGTGTTTTTTACTACATTCGTAGCTATCTGTACCTTACATATAAACAGCGTTGCAATTACGTTTTGTTGATGTAAAAATACAAACATATTTCAATAATACAAACATATTTCAATAAATATGCAAACATTTTACAAAAGATTAATTCAACTAATTGAAGATAAGGGGTTTAAAAACTTAAATGATTTTGCTTTAAATGGCTTAAAATATGATTCGTCATCTAAATTAAGTAGATTAAAAGATGAAAATAAGAAGCCTTCTTTTGAAATATTAGAAGATATTGCAAACAAGTTTGAAGATTTGGATTTACGTTGGTTTCTTCTTGGAAATGGAAATATGTATCAAGGTGTAGAAATTCCGACAATAAATACTATTGAATTCAGTGATAAAATACGCTTATTAGAAGAGCAAAATAAGTTACTAAAAGAGAGCAAGGAGCAATCTCAGGAAATAATTACGCTTTATAAAGAGAAAATAAATACTCTCGAAAATAAATTAAACGGTAACGCCGATAAAAGCAGAACCGCATAGTAATATGCGAGTTATTTGGAGAAAAGAATCAAGATTAAAAATTACAACATAAATCTAAATCATTACACATGAATAATTATGATTGGTTAGACAAAAAAACTCCTCGTATAGTAGAAAATTTAAAACTTTGGCCTGAAAACCCCCGTTTAAATCCAGAAGAAAACCACATAAGAGTTAGTGATTTTGTTGAAGATTTAATAACTGAAAACTCCGATAAAGAAAGTTTTTTAGAACTTATTAAATCAATAGTTCAAGACGGCTTTAGACCTTTTGACCCTATAATTATTTGGAAGAGTGAAGATGATGAACATCATTATGTCGCTGAGGGCAATAGACGTGTATTAGCTTTGAAATTGCTTCTAAATCCAAGTAAAGCACCGAAAAGTATTAGAGGGACAGTCAGGAAATACTCTGAATTAATTGACAAAGAAACAATTAAAAAAGTAAAAGTAAATGTTGCTCCTAATTTTGAAGAAGCTGAATGGTATATCAATCAAAGAAATAACGCATCTTCTCTACAAAGAACTTGGACTAGAATACAACAACAAAGATGGATTTTAGAATTATATAGCAAATATGATGGTGACATTGAGATTGTTTCTTCAAAAACAAAAATGACACAAAGTCAACTTGAAAACTACATTCGTCCATTAAAAATTAGAGATTTTATTTTTGATGAAGAAATGAAAAAACACATGACTGAAGAAGAAATAAACACAGCTTCATCAATAAAATTTCCAATCACGATTTTAGAACGTTTTTTTTCCAATGAGGAAGCTAGAAAAAAATTCAGACTTGAATTTGACGGTTTTAATGTTAACTACAGTGCTGAAAAAAATAGTTTTTATATAGCTTTTGCAGATTTAATAAAAAAAATAATTTATAGAGAAACAATTTATAAAAACTCAGAAGACAGAATTGACACAAGAACAATAACTTCCAATTTTGAGACTATTCTTAAAAACATTCCTGATGTCAATCCATTATTAAATAATGAACCAGAAGCAGAACCTGAAAATCCAAACCCATCCTCTGAGCCAAGCGATGATAACGAAAACAGACCATCTGAAGACAAAAAAGACGATGGCCCCCCCAAAAAAGATCCTATACAACCAGTAATACTAAAAAACAATCCTGATAGAAATAATTTAGTATTAAAAATTTACGATTTAGAAACGGACAGTTACAGATTAAAAGGGTTATTTGAAGAATTTAAAAAAATATCTCTAACCTCTTATAAAAATTCAATCGCAGTTTCAATGAGAGTTTTTTTAGACTTAGCAGTTTATAAACATATCGAAACGGAAAACTTACAATCAGAAATCGAAAGACACTGTAAGCTATCCCTTAAAGAAATTCCCCTTAAACATAGACTAGAATTTCTAAAAACAAAAAACTTATCTCAAGCTTCAAAAAACATAATTGGAACACTTTTAAAAACTGATCAGCAATATAGCATAGATGTATTAAATGGTTATGTTCATGGACAAGCTACGCATTATCTACAAAAGACTTTTTTGAATAGCTTTTGGGATTATTTATTTCCATTATTCCAACAAATTCTTGTAATCAAAGAAAAAAAATAATTTAAATAATGCATAAACAATATTTATTTTTATTTCATTTGCTAAAATTAAACTCATTTTAAATGTTTTATTCACCATTGCGTTATCCTGGAGGCAAAAACAAATTGGCAGCATTCTTGGCCAAGATTTGTATAGATAATAATATTAACGGTCATTATGTAGAACCTTACTCAGGCGGGGCATCCGTAGCGCTTTTTTTATTAATGGAAGGATATGTAAACAATATAACTATTAATGATAAAGACCGCTCTATATACGCTTTTTGGCATTCTATTTTAAACAAAACAAAAGAGTTTTGCAAGAGGATAGATGATGTTGAATTGACTATTGAAAATTGGAATAAGCAAAAAGAGATTCAAAAAAATAAAAAAACAGCTGATTTATTAGACCTAGGTTTTTCTACTTTTTTTCTGAACAGAACAAATCGTTCAGGAATTATTAGCGGTGGTGTAATGGGCGGAATAAATCAAGATGGAGAATATAAAATAGACTGTAGATTTAACAAAGAAGATCTAAAAAATAGAATTTTTGCAATTTCAAAGCACAAGAAAAATATTAGATTATACAAAAAAGATGCAATAAAATTGATCGACAAAATCGAACAAGAAGCAATTAATGAGAATGTAATTTTCTATTTTGACCCCCCTTATTATCTGAAAGCAGAGTCTTTATATATGAATCATTATCAATACAATAACCATAAAAGTGTTAGTGACCGCATAGCAAATATTAGAAATATTAGTTGGGTAGTTTCGTATGACAATAACCCAAACATTCAAGAACTTTACAAGGCTTTTGATTTAAAAGAATATTCATTTAATCATTCAGCATATCATTCAAGAGTTGGCCAAGAAGTGCTTTTTTTTAGCCCGCAAATACAACAACCAAAAATTGAAAATTATAACCCAATAGGTTTTAAATTAATAAAGAAAAATAATCTAAAAGAAATTGCATACCTTCAATAAGCATTTTACGAATAATTAAAAAACCACAAGAATTATTAAAATATTGAAAATCAAATAGTAATTTCATACCTTTGTACCAAATTACTTTTTGTTTAAAAACTTTTAAACCAATTTAAGTAAACCAATTTTTAATGTATAGTAAACAAGACATAGAGAAATTAGGTAATACAGTCATTTATCTTGCAGAGAGAATAGATGATTTATCTAAAACTAAACTTTTAAAAATCCTTTATTTATTAGACGAGGTTTCGATTTCACAATCTGGACTTCCTTTTTTAAATTTAAAATATAAAGTTTGGCAATTAGGACCTGTTGCGCAAGATGTATATGTAGATTTATCAGGTGAACAACCTAAAATGCTAGACGAATATATAAGTCTAGTTTTTCAGAGTGGAAATAGAACCTATATATCTGCAAAGAAAGGATTCAATGACGATGAGTTTAACGATAACGAAATTGAATTACTTGAAAAGATAACTCAAGCTTTAAAAAATCAACCTGCATTTGTCTTAATTGACTACACTCATAAAAAAGATTCTTTATGGCACAATACTGCCAACAGACACAATTTAATTGAGTCATTTAATAAAGGATGGCAAAACACCTCAAATATTGAACTTGATTTTAGTGAAATAATACAAGACCAACCGCTGAAACTTTCTATTTACCAACATCATCTTGAACTTGAATCAAGTTTAGGTAAATTTAAAGTTTGTTAGCATGGAAGAAGGAACACTTTTATATATCTACGATTATGAATTTGAAAAAGGAACACCTAAAAATAAATATTTCCTATTCTTAAAAGTAATCAATGGACTTCAGCTAATTGTTTCATTACCATCATCGATTGAATATTTTCCAACTGATACGGTTATAAATCATGGTTGCATCGATTTACCTCAAGCGCAGCAAACCACATATTGTTTCAAAGCTAAAACTATTATAGATTCAAAAACCAACTTTTCATTTCCACTAGATACTTATCTACATGGATGTTGGTTAAAAGATGATATAGATAAAACACTTTTCTTTCAATCATACCCTATCCAAGGAATTCATTATGAAATTGAAGGGGTGTTAAACAAACATGAACTTACTGCTGTAATACAATGCTTCAAACAATCTAGTTCAGTAAAAAGAAGAATAAAAAAACTTTTATAAATTCAATAAAAAGAATACTAAAACGCATACGATTTATATTTTTTACACTTAATTTCAACTCAACAATACCAATAAATACAAGGGTTAACGAAGTAAGTGCAAATTCATAACCCTGAGGTCACGGGTTCAACTCCCGTCTTCGCTACAAAAACAAACCCTTAAACATCAATTGTTTAAGGGTTTTTTTATAGATTTTACTCTTTAAAAGTCTATACCTCTTATCCTCTGCGTGAGGAAACTGCGTGAGGAAGATGTTTTTTAAAAAATGAATTAAACAAATAAAACTGTTAAATAATTACTTTAAAGACCTCTAAGAATCATTTCATAAAAATTAATTATATTTATAAGAATATGTTTTATTTTTTAATTAATATAAAATTGATAACAATGCGAAAAGAAATATTTGCTTTAATAGTAATAACACATTTTTTTATTAGTTGTACAAGCAAGGATGCTGAAATTACTGAAAGTCCAGATCCTTCAACTAGTTATAGTTTAAATTTAGCCTCAGAACCAGAATTTCAAGTCGGAGCAAACCTAGGAATAAATTATTTCAACGATATTACTGTTGGAGTACTTAATTATAGCTCATCTAATATTAAATTGATTACATCCGCAGGTGTTGAAACTATAGTAATTGAAGGTTCTGATTTAAAAAATATAACTTCAACTTCTTCTATTTTAAAACCATCAATAATAGATAATAATTCAAACAATAATGCAATAGATTACAACTACATCGGACTAGGTCAAATAATTAAAGCTAAAGATAATAAAATTTATGGTTTATATCACGGTGAATGGCACGACGGAACTATTTTACCAGGAAATGTTCCTGGTTTTTATGCTTCCATTGGATTATGTGTATCTACTAATGGGGGAAATAGCTTTTCAAAAAGCAGTAACGCTGTAATACCTAATATATATGACAAAAATTACAATAATGGATATGCAGATGGAGGATATGGAGAACCTTCTCTAACTTTCAATTCAGATTCAACTGCCGTTTATTCCTATTTTGTTGATCATAATAGAACCGGAAAAGGGGTTAATATTTGTATGGCCAAATTTAATATTTTAAGTACAGGAACTCCTGATTTTGGAAATTGTTATTTTTTAGATGAATCAAATAATTTCACAACAAATATCATTAGACCTAAACAAATTGTTTACGGAACTATGGGTAGTTCTGACGCGATATTCCCTCAAGTAACTTATAATAAAAAGGCAAAAAAATACTTTATGGTATATACCTTAAATGCCTACTCTGATTTTTTCACATCTAACAGACCTATATTATCCGGAATCTATTTAAGAACTTCAACAGATGGAATAAATTGGAATATTGACCCAGTAAAATTAGTTACAGATTTTGGAATACCGTTCAACACAACTTCAAGTTTTTCTTGGCATCCAACACTAATCTACACTAAAAATGATCAATCTGAGGGATTTTTACTTTACTCTAAATCAACTCAAGGTATTGGAAAAGAATCACATAAAATGTGGGCTAAAAAATTTACAGTTAATTAAAATAATCAGATAATTCGATAGATTATTTTGATTTTTAAATCATTATTAATAAAGTCCCCCCCGCTAACACATTCGTGTTAGCGGGGTTTTTAATGGATTTTGGTCACTTAAAAATTATAATTACAACTATCTGCGTGAGGGAGATGTTTTTAGATCAAGTCCAAAACCAGTGGAGTTATAAAAAATTACGGATCATAAATCACTCAAGTGGGGAATTGTACAAATCTAGACAATAAATTATTATCACATATTAAGCAAAAACAGTGTAAGCAAAATACAGTTGGTAGCATCCCGTAAAATATGTAATTTTTTAAGAACTGTGACATCAATTCATTCTAAACACTTAAACCTTAATCGTAAAAAAACGGATTCAATTACGTGCAAATTCTAATTTATTTTTTATCTAAACTGAGTTTTCTCCATAAAAAAAATCAAAAACATATTCTAAAAAAAAGCTGTTAATCGACCTATCGTAACACTTAATCGAAAATAAAAACTTAAAACAAAAAATCATTTTTTTAATCATTAATTTTGATTTAAACAAGATTAAAAAGAACATTCAAGACCCTAAAATAGTTGTTATCGATTGATTAAAACCAAACAACTATATCATTGACTTACAATTAAATAAATTCAAATAATACCACTACAATAAACATTTTTAATTCTGTACATCCAATTAAATACCGGGGATGCTTACAAAAAAATTAATTATTATCTAAAAAGTGATTATTATGAAACAAAAATACATCTATACATTTCTATTAATACTCAGTTATCTCTATAGTTTTAGTCAAATTGTAGGGGATTTTCAATCAAAGTTTATTGGAGCAAATATCTGGAATAACGCTGCTTCATGGCAAACTTGGAACGGAAGTTCATGGATTGATGCTGACACTTATCCCGGAGAAAACCCTGGCTCTTATTCTGTGACAATTAAGACTGGTCATACCATTACCATTGCATCTAATCTTGAGACAAAAGAAATGGGGACTGTAATTATTAAAGGAGAATTAGATTTAAACCCACCAAATCCTTATAATATTACTTTATCCACTTTAAATTTACTTATAGATGGTGGAATATTGAATTTTATAGGCCCTCAAATAAGTTTAAATTTACCCTTAAGACCATCACCTAGCCCTAGTCCTTTTATTGAATTAAAAAACAGCGGGAGTATTGGTGGTAGCTGTACACATAATGACGAAATTTTAATTGGAAACCAAACATACGCTGTATGCAAATCAACAGGTTCTAGTGACTATGTTACCTTTGGTGAAATCACTACCTCTGGAGAGACAATTAATGCTGTAATAACTTTACCAACCACTAATGCTTCAAGTTGTAAGGACCAACCTATAACATTGGAAGGGCATTATGGAGGTGCTGCCGGAAGTGTCGTCAATTATAATTGGATTATAACAGATCCAAATGGGAATACTGTCACAATCCTTTCAGGGACTTTATCTAACAATTCAGATATAACAACAACTTCATTTACTCCTAACGTTTTTGGCAATTATTTAATTTCATTTACCGTTTCAACCGATATTAGCGGTATCAATTTCTCTAACACAGTAACGACAGCAGTCGTAATAGAAGATGTTGAAACCCCAACCCTTACTGCTATTTCCAACCAAAATGAAAACGTAGGAGCCTCCTGTAGTTTTACTATTCCGGATTATACCGCTTTGACTACTGCCGCCGACAATTGTACTGCCGTGGGAAGCATTGTTAAAACCCAATTCCCTCCTGTTGGAACTGTGATTAATGGACATAACACAACACAACTTATTACTATAACTGCCAACGATGGCAATGGAAATACCGAATCAACCAGTTTTACTATAACTCTAAAAGATGTTACTCCTCCTGCTACACTTGTTTTAGCGGATGTAAACGTGGGCGAATGCGCAGGAACGCCAACCGCTCCAACAACCACTGATAATTGTACAGGGACTATCACAGGAACCCCTAATATAAGTTTCCCAATCACCAATCAAGGTGCCACAATCGTAACCTGGACTTTTGCTGACGGAAACGGGAATTCGACTACTGCCAATCAAAATGTCATCGTAGATGATATAACCAAACCAACTCTTACTGCAATTTCCAACAAAAATGAAAACGTAGGAGCCTCTTGCAGTTTTACTATTCCGAATTATACCGCTTTGACTACTGCCGCCGACAATTGTACTGCCATGGGAAGCATTGTTAAAACGCAATCGCCCGCAGCCGGAACCGTAATTAGCGGACATAACATAACACAACTTATTACTATAACTGCCAACGATGGCAATGGAAATACCGAATCAACCAGTTTTACAATTACTTTAAAAGATGTTACTCCTCCAATTATTAACTGTCCCGGAAACAAAACAGCTAATACCAATAGTGACGGATCAGGAAATTGTACTACTACGATAGCCTTGGGAACTCCTACCGCAACTGATAACTGTACAACCGTTGGAAACTTTACTTTTACAGCCAAAGTAACAGGAATTATCATAAACCCTGTTACTTATTTGTTTGGAAAAGGAACTACTACTGTTGTATGGACGGCTACGGACCAGGCCGGAAATATTTCCGCTACTTGTAATCAAACAGTGACAGTAACCGATAATGAAATCCCAACCATTAACTGTCCGGCAAACATAACCGCCAATACCAGCGCAAACGGTACAGGAGACTGTTATACAACAGTCAATGTTGGCACTCCAACAACAAATGATAACTGTGGAGTTGCCAGTATAATTGCAAGAGTATCTGGAATTACTATAAACACAAGTATATATCAATTCCCTGTAGGCAATACAACCATTACTTGGACGGTAACAGACAATGCAGGATTGACTGCTTCTTGTGACCAAACTATTACTATCGTTGATAATGAAAATCCTTCTATAAGCTGTCCTGGGGATCAAAATGTATCCTACAATTCAAATTGTCAGTTTTTATTACAGGATTACACTTTATTGGCAACTTCATCTGATAACTGTGATACTAATTTAACCATTACGCAAAGCCCTGCCCCGGGAACGTTAATTTCATCAGCAATAACAACAGTAACATTAACCGCAACAGATGATGCTAACAGAACGAGTTCTTGTACTTTCAAAGTGATTGCAATAGACAATAGTGCACCCACAGCGGTCTGTAAAAATTATACCGCTTACTTGAGTACGAATGGAACCATAAATATTGCGGCATTAAATTTAGATAACGGTTCTTACGATAATTGTGGAATTGCCAATATGACCGTGTCTCCAAATTCATTTAACTGTAGCAATATAGGGGACAATACCGTAACCTTTACCGTATTTGACAATAGTGGAAATAGTGACAGCTGTACTGCCACAGTAACAGTAGTTGACAATACACTTCCAACTATGATTTGCAAAAACCATGTTGTAGTGGTTGATGCCATTACCAGAGTAGCTACTATAAAAGCCTCAGATATTGATAATGGATCTAATGATGCCTGTGGCATAGCCTCTTTAAGCATTTCACCAAGTGTTTTCGCTGAATCCCCAAATGTGTATTACGCCACTACTACTTTAACCGCCGTTGACGTCAATGGAAATTCCAATACCTGTACTGCAACAGTTACTGTAGAACCTCCAAAAAATCAGTTTACCTATTTAACCGGAGAAATTGTGAATCCTATTCCTGACAATCCTCAACCACCAAGTGCCCTTGTGGAAGTGACAGCATGTCCCGGAGGAATAACCGTTCCAAAAGATATTCAATTCACCTTACATGCCATAGGGGATTATGATCTGCAAGCTTCAGACGTTTTAAACTGGGAATATTCCAATGACAATGGAGAAACATGGATCATAATACCAAATACAGCCGGTTTATTAACATATACTTTAACAGGATTGACCAGTGATACTTTTGTTCGTTTAAAAATCACAGATCCAAACGACTCCACACTTGTTAAAACATCCTCAGAAGCTTATGCTAGATTTTTACCTCCGGATCAACCGCCTATTATTGTTAGTCACACGGCTTTGGACATTTGCTTAAACGATTCTGTAACCGTAAATGCCGAAAGTTTTTATGACCAACCCAATGGTCAATTTGGAAAAGGTGGTGAATTTAACTATGCCCAACCTGATGGTTGGCGTGTCAATGGGTTAGATGGATACTTTCCCGCCAGTGGAGATAACGGCTCCGAAACAACCTGGAAAGAAACAAACTCAAATAGCAATGCTACTTTTAGCGGTATTAACTATGACACCACAGATAACACAAAATTTGCCATAGCTCATGGGGTAGCAAACATTACTACATTAGAAACCCCGGTGTTTAGCACCATTGGCATGACCTCCAGTGAGGCTATTCTAAATTTCAACACTAGTTATTACTTCTGTAACGGCGGATACGGAGAAATTTGGCTTTCGTTTGACTCAGGAAATACATATACCGTTCAACTGAATACAGTTGAACCATACGATTTTGATTCTAGAGATGGCTTAACTACCTCTGGTGTCAAACTGGCAAAAGGATCAGGAAATAAATGTATAGCTAAAACAAACCCTAGAATGATACCTGCTACTGTCAATTTGGGAGCCTATGCAGGTCTTTCAGGCTTACGCGTTAAGTTTATATTCAATGGCAGTACTACAAATTGTGGTACTGCAAGCAGCTCTACTATACCAAACCCTGATAATGTTAACTGTAATAACGGTGAAACCTTAGCAAGTGGCTGGGCTATTGATGCCGTAGGATTTGCTTATGCTCAAGTTGATGATGAACTGGAATGGACCGACGAAGATGGTAATGTCATTGCAACAGGAACAACAGCAACCGTAACACCGGTTACTCCGGGTATTAGAGAATATGGTGTAACGACGCTAGTTAATGGCTGTCGAACAGATAACAGTTCAGGAACCAATTATATTAACATCAATACAAGCTTAGCCTACTCTGGAGACGATTATACGCCGCTTGCAAGTAATTGTGGAGAATCTTCGCTACAATTAAATGCCTATGATAATACGAAAACTGCTGTTACCAATTTCAACAAAGGAGCCTGGAAAAATAATCTGTACGTAGTACCAGACATTACTGCTGGAGATACCGACTATCCAGGTACCGGAATAACAGGAGTCTGGTCTATCGTATCTTCCAGTTCTACTTCATGTGGCAGTTCCGCAACATTTTCAAGTACTACCGACCCGGACGCCATTTTTACAGCAGATCCCGGCAGTTATACTTTAAGATGGACGCTTACCAACGGTTGTTATGATGAACTAAATATAACTCTCATCGATTGTAAAACGGTCGATTTTGATGGAACCAATGATTATGTTTCTTTCAAAAACAATTATAATTTAAACAACAACTTCAGCATTGAAGTATGGGTTAAACCTAACTCCGTAAATAATACCAGAACTGTTTTTTCCAGAAAAGACGCCGGAAATAATGCTAACGGTTATGACTTAAGTATTGTTGAGGGCAAAGTGATGTTTAATTGGTATAACAGTATCAATTCTGGTTCAGTAACTACCGGTAGCTATACAATTGGCACTGACAGATGGTATCATTTGGCGGTTACTTTTGACGGTTCATCTTACAAACTTTATGTTGATGGTATAGCATTAGGATCCGCAAACGGCACAGCGCCTGATACAACCGCAGACAGTATTGAAGCACTCTTGGGGGCTATGGATCAGGCGAACAATCCAACAAATTATTTTCATGGATGGATAGATGAATTAAAAATATGGAATAAGGCATTATCAGCAGAACATATCCGACAAATGATGAATCAAGAAATTAACGCCTCCGGTTCCGATATTTCCGGTGTTGTAATTCCATTAAAAATTTATGGTTCAGATGATGACAATAATGGTATCGAAGACGATCCATTATCATGGAATGACCTTGTGGGTTATTATCGCATGGATGTGGCTTGTGGCAATTTAGTAGCTTTTAAAGGTGTAAGTGGCAGACTTCATAATATAAATTCCAGCGAGCAACAAACAGCACCTATTCCCTATACTACCAGAGTTTCAAATCAAACTTGGGACACCGATGATACATGGACTAATTTCAGTGTTTGGGATGCGCCTAATAGCAAAGGCATTAATAACGAACCTATCGATTGGAACATCGTTAAAACAAACCATAAGGTTACATCAAGCACCAAAGACCTCACGCTCCTTGGTCTTATTGTAATGTCTAATGAGTTAACAATTACTAATTCCGGCGCGCAAGACGAAACAAACCCAGGTCACGGTTTATGGATAACACATTATTTAAAACTGGACGGTTTTATAGATTTAATTGGAGAATCACAACTCTTACAAAAAAGATACGGCTATTATGATACAGATAGTAATTTCATAACAACACAATTTAGTGAAAGTATTTTTGACGAAGCCAGTTCAGGATATATCGAGCGTGACCAACAGGGTCAAAAAAACAGCTTCAATTATAATTATTGGTCTTCTCCGGTAAGTCTAAAAGGCAGTGCTAATAATGAGGTATATACCATTGCTAATGTTTTAAGGGACGGAACCGATTCAAGCAATCCAAAAACCATCACTTTTGGTGATAGTGCTTCTTTTGCAGATGGTCCTCTAACAAGTCCAATAAAAATCAGCAACCGTTGGATATGGGCCTATAATTCATTAACACCATCCTCCAATAGCGATTGGGATAATTATTATCAATGGAAATATATTGCCAATTATACTTCAATAAAAGCAGGAGAAGGATATACCATGAAAGGAAGCGGTGGAATTGCAGCAATTGATGCTACCCAAAATTATGTTTTTACCGGAAAACCCCATTCTGGAACAATTCCGCTATTTATAGCTCCAAACGGAACCTACCTGATAGGAAACCCTTACCCTTCCGCTCTTGATGCCGATGAATTTATCAAAGACAATATAAAAGATTGTAATAGCTGTAGAGCTGCCGGAAATACTTTTAATGGAGCACTCTATTTTTGGGATCATTTTGGTTTATCCAATAATCATATTTTAGCACAATATGAAGGAGGCTATGCCACTTACAGTTTAATGGGCGGTGTGGTTGCTGTAGCAAACCAATCCTTAACGGTAAATAACAACACAACCGGTATCAAAACACCTAAACGATATATACCGGTCGGTCAAGGATTTTTTATCAATGGTTATATAGACCCAAAAATTGCGACTTCAGTTGCGGTTCAAGGAGGCCCCTTTAATTTTAAAAATAACCAACGGGCTTTTGTCAGAGAAACTTCTGGAAATTCTTTATTTTTCAAATTACAGGAATCTAAAAAAACAGCGGTTTCACCATCAGATGACCGCCCTAAAATTACCCTTCGTCTTGTTTCGGCAAAAGGGATATACCATCAATTATTGGTAGGTGCTGCTCCAAATACCACAAATGAATTTGATCTTGGTTATGATGCCCCAATGGCAGAAACCGAGGGAGACAATATCTATTGGGAATTCAGCAACAGTAAATTTGTTATTCAAGGAGTACCTAATTTTGACAAAAATCAAATCATTCCGCTTGGTATCAAAATCGCAAATGAAGGCGAGGCAACCCTGCAAATTGCCGCTTTAGAAAACATATCCGATGCTGATAAAATATATTTATATGACAAGGTAACAGATACTTATTACAACATCAAAGAGAAAGACTATATCCTAAAACTTCCTGTTGGCGAGTATACTAATCGTTTCTCCATACAATTTGACAACAAAACCATTAGTATAAACGAAACTTCATTAGAAGGAGGTATTGAGGTATTCTTTACCAAAAACAACAATACCATCAATATTAAAAATATTTTTTATGACGTCATGGTGAATACGGTTCAATTGTATAATATTCTTGGACAATCCATATCAAATTGGAATGTAGAAAGCGTAGAAGACCAAACCAAAATTAAACTACCTATCAAAAACAATATTCCAAATGGAATTTATATCATAAAAGCAAACACAACAAAAGGATATGTAAGCAAAAAAATAATTGTCAATTAATGCTCCTTTACAACAAAAACAATAGTTTTTTAAGCCAAGATTAACTTTATTTTTGAATACTTATATTTATATTTGAAGTCGAAACTTGAATTTAACAGAAAATGAAAAAAATTATTATTGTTCTTGCCATAGCATTATTTACGATCAATAGCAATGCTCAAGATAAAGAAAAATGTAGTGCTCACAAAGAAACAACAACAATGAGTGCTGACGAAGTTGCCCAATGTAAAGCAAAATGCAAGGCGGAAGGAAAAAAATGTACTGCAAAAACTACAGCAGAAGGAAAAAAATGTTGCGCTAAAAAAGCATAACTCTTACTAAAAACGCCCCGTTGATCGGGGCGTTTTTTATTTTCTGTTTTCAAAACCTGGTTTTATTCCTTTTTTGATTTGACTCTTACACTCCATTCAAAATCCATCTCAGAAACCGGATCTCCTTTTTCATCTGTCCCAATAGATTTCATCCAAAATGTCTGACCTTCCTCAGTGTTAATGGCATCTTGTATGGCACGTTCTAATACATTTCCATCATTACACACAAACGCAATCACTCCTTTTGCCTTTTTTGAAAAACTACTTTTATTGCTGGCCACCAACATAGAAATATCCTTTCCGCTTTTTTGAATTTGCTGCATTACCAAAGCTCCCGTTGATAATTCTGCCGCCATAGCCTGTACCGCAAAATACATCGAATGAAACGGATTTTGATTAATCCATCCATATTTAACCGTTACGGTACATTTATTTTCTTCAATCGATTTTACCCGGACTCCACAGATAAAAGCTGATGGTATTTTAAAAAAAAGAAATTTATTAAGTTGGGATACAGAAATTGCCATGATGTCATTTTTATATAAAATTAAACAAAAAACACCTCCAAAGCTTCACTTCAACCTTTTTTTTCACTTAAAACATTACATTTCAAACCCTTAAACCCATCCTTAAAAGATCATCTACACGTTAATATTTTGTTAATATTTAATACTATGTATTACATGATACTATCTTTAGGAAGTATATTTGTATAAGAAATTACTAACCTTAAAAGTTAACAATCTTCAATCAATCAGAACATGGAATCAATTACTGAAAAAAACACGGCCACTTTCACTCATTTGAGTGCTCTCACCCAATATTGTATCCCATTGGGAAACTATATTTTCCCGATACTGATTTGGTCTTCGAAAAAAGACAAATCAGAGTTTGTCGATTATAATGGAAAACAAGTGCTTAATTTTCAACTAAGCATATTATTGTATTCTCTTGTTCTTATTATGGTTGCCGTTCCTGCTTTTATATTTACTGTTTTGAGCAGCATGAATTTAAATGAAGTCATAGAAAATCATGAAACATTTTTAAACCATATAAATTTCAATAACAACATTTCACTCATTACAATAGGATTGACTGCCCTGCTAATTTTTGTACTCCTAAAATTCATCGAGTTCTTTTTAATCATTTATGCCGCCATAAAAACATCCAATGGAGAATTATTTAAATATCCTTTGAGTATTTCATTCATAAAATGAAGCTGCTATTGCAATCAAAACGAGCCTAGCCCTGATGGTAGCGACATCCTTTTACCGGCTTCTTTAGACGGTAAAAGATACAGCGAACAGCAGGATCAAGCTCCTAAAATAAATCATCACAATCATCTGAGCCAAAAACAAACTGGCCCAACAATCAAAAAGCGAACAGTTTAAAAAAAAAAAAAAAAAAAAAAATTATGAACATTGAAAACACAAAAGCACAGATGCGTAAAGGTGTTCTCGAATTTTGTATCTTATCCGTATTAAAAGAAAAAGATGCTTATACATCGGAAATATTGGACACTTTAAAAAACGCCAAGTTACTCGTAGTAGAGGGTACTATTTACCCGTTACTTACCCGATTAAAAAATGATGGACTACTGAGCTATAGATGGGAGGAATCAACTTCCGGACCACCAAGAAAATACTATGGCCTGACCGAGACCGGACATACCTTTTTGAATGAACTTAATGGCACTTGGACTGAATTGTCTGATGCAGTAAACCTAATCACCAACCAAAAATAATAGTCATGAACAAAACTGTAAATATAAACTTAGGAGGTCTGTTATTTCATATCGATGAAGATGCCTACCAAAAATTAACCCGCTATTTTGATGCGATAAAACGCTCTCTGTCTAATTCTTCCGGACAAGATGAAATCATGAAGGATATTGAAATGCGTGTTGCAGAATTATTGAATGAGAAACAAAAAAGCGACAAACACATCATCGGTTTAAATGAACTTGACGAAGTAATCGCCATTATGGGGCAACCGGAAGATTACATCATTGAGGATGATGCCCAAGCTTCTCAAACCTATACCAACACAAGCCGAATTTCTAAAAAACTATACCGCGATACCGAAAAAGGAATGATTGGTGGTGTAGCTGCCGGACTGGGCCATTATTTTGGAATTGAAACCGTTTGGATACGAATTGTTCTTGTATTACTGGTTTTTGCCGGTTTTGGAACAGGAATTCTTGCCTATATCATTCTTTGGATAGTAACTCCCGAAGCAAAAACCACTACAGAAAAACTGGAAATGACCGGAGAGCCAGTTAACATATCCAACATTGAAAAAAAAGTCAGAGAAGAATTTGAGAATGTTTCCGAAAAAATAAAAAATGCCGACTATGACAAATACGGCAATCAAATAAAAAAGGGAGCTGGAAAAATAGGGAGTTCATTAGGTGATTTAATCATTAGCATTTTTAAGATTTTCGCTAAATTTCTCGGAATCATTTTAACAATAATTGGATTGATCTCATTAGTTTTCCTGCTAATTGGCGTATTTACACTGGGCACCAATACTTTTATTGATTTCCCTTGGCAAGGTTTTATTGAAGCGGGCAACCTTACCGACTATCCTATTTGGTCTTTTGGCCTATTGATGTTTTTTGCCATTGGAATCCCCTTCTTTTTCCTGACCTTATTAGGTTTCAAATTATTGGCTCCCAATATGAAGTCCATCGGAAATATTACGAAATATACATTATTGGCGCTTTGGTTAATCGCCATAACATTCACCATTTCTATTGGAATAAAACAGGCGACAGCATTCGCCTTTGACGGAAGAGTTGTACACAAAGAAAACATTTCACTTCAACCAACTGACACATTGTTGATCAAATTCAAACACAATGATTATTTTGCTAAAAATATCTATGACAGGGAAGATTTCAAGATTACACCAGATTCGACCAATACCGAAGTCATTTATTCTAATAATGTCAGCTTCAAAATTATGGGTACCGATGAGAAAGCAGCCTACATTCAAATAGAAAAAGAAGCAAAAGGAAAAACATTCTTAGAAGCAAAGCAAAGAGCCGAACAAATCAAATACAGTTATAAAATAGCTGGAAATCATTTAATCCTGGACAATTATCTATTGACCGAATTAAAAAACAAATTCAGAGACCAGGAAATCGAAATTACGTTATTTTTACCGGAAGGAACGCTATTCAAAACCGATTCAAGCGTAAAAGAATACGACAGATCTGATGACGATTTTTTTAATTTACATTACAGTTCAGATGATTATTTGTACAAAGTTACAGACTCACAAGTAAAATGCCTGGATTGTCCCGCATATGAGAACGAACACAATGATGTTGAAAATAACGAAGATACCGCTGCAACAAACGACACTCTTGTTCAATCCAACAATCCCGGTAAAGGATTAAAAATAAACAATGATGGAGTAATTATTAAAACAAAATAGTCATGCTAAAAATCATCGCATTAGTTACCAAGTTTATTCTGATTGCTTTAACGGCATTATTGTTTGGCTCATGTATAAAATACGAAAAAAACGAGACCATTGTTGGTTCGGGAAACGTGACAAAAGAAATCAGAAGTATTGACGAAGACTTTAAAAAGATTGAAGTCCATAACAATATTGATTTGGTTGTAGAACAATCAGACAAAATTGAAGTTGCAGTAGAAACCGATGCTATTTTTCAAAAAGAAATCACGACAGAAGTAAAAAACGGAACATTAGTCATTGCCTGTAAAAATACCAAAAACAGTTTTTCTATATTGGGATACAAATGCAACTATACCAAAAACATCCCTATCAAAAAAGTTTTCGTTAAGTTACCCAGAATAGAAGCCTTAGAAGCAAACTCAGCAGCAACCATTGAAAACATTGGTGTCTTAAAAAGCGAAAATATAAGCCTTGGCACATCGAGTGCCGCAACGGTAAATTTAAATCTGGAATCGGACTATATAAACGCCAAATCAAGCAGTGGCAGCACAATCAACCTCAAAGGGTTAGCGCTTCAACTCGATGTGGAAGCATCCAGCGGAAGCAGCATCCATGCCAATGAATTATTCGCAAATGACATCTTTGCAGAATCCTCCAGCGGCGCTTCTGTCTCGGTACATCCAATTGTACGTTTAAAAGCCGAGGCATCAAGCGGCGGCAGCATCCACTATAATTCAGTGCCAAAATCAATCGAAAAAGAAACCCACTCTGGTGGGAGCATAAATTAAACACACGTATAAATTCCCAATTATTTATTAAATCATCCATCAAAAGTGGATGATTTTTTATATTTGTAGTAATCCTAATCTACTGTAAAATGAAAAAACACACAACCATATTCCTACTCATTCTGTCCACAACGTTAGCATTGGCACAAAAAAAAGAAAAAATAAAAGGCTCTAAAACCGTTACTACAGAACAAAAAGTAATTGGTCTATTTAATGTGCTCGAAATAAGTGACAATCTTGAAGTGTATTTGGAAAAAGGAGAGAAACCGGAAATAAAAATTGAAGCCGATACTAATTTACATGACATTTTGAACTTTGATTTAATTAAAGATACGCTCCGGGTGACCACCTCCAAAGAGGCTACAAATTATAAAAAACTGGTGGTTCGGATTACCTATACAAATGATTTAAAAAAAGTAATCTCAAAAAATGAAGCCGAAATCAACGCCATTCAGGAACTCCAACTGGATGATATCACCATTCAAACCTTAGGTAATTCAAAGTTTTATATGAATGTAAATGCAAAGAATTTTCTGTTACTCTCGGATGAGAAATCAAAAGTGGAATTGAATTTAAAATCAGAAATGGCAAAAATAATATTAAGCAAAGAAGCTTCTCTGAAATCCTTGATTAATTCCACCGACTTAGATTTCGACATCTATCAAAAATCCAATGCGAATATTGAAGGTGATGTTACCAATGCTAAAATCAGAGTAGACAACAACTCTATTTTTACAGGAAATAAGCTAACAGCTAAAAACGCCATTGTCATTGCCGAAAACAATTCAAAAGTAAGTATCAATCCGGTAGAAACAGTTACCATTGAAGCCAGTGATAAAGCCGAAATTAAACTTATCGGCAACCCTAAAATTGAGATTAAAAAATTTACAGAAGAAGCTAAATTAATTAAGGCACTAAAATAAAACCATCTTATAAATAAAATGTCCCAACCTATTTTAAGTTGGGACATTTTTTATAGAATTATTTCTACTAATACATTATCCTTTGGCAGCCAAATATCTTTCGGCATCCAAAGCAGCCATACATCCGGTACCCGCAGCCGTTATCGCCTGACGGTACACATGATCCGCAGCATCACCGGCAACAAAAACCCCTGCTACATTGGTTTTAGAAGTTCCTGGCGTATTGACAATATATCCTGTTTCGTCTAAAGTAAGATAGTCTTTGAAGATATCCGTATTCGGTTTGTGACCAATAGCCACGAAGAAACCGGTAGCCGGAATATCAAAGATTTCCCCTGTGGTTTTATTTTTTGCTTTTACCGCTTCCACTACTTGCTCGTCTCCTAATACCTCAACAGTATCATGGTTCATCAAGATGGTAATATTTTCTGTTTTGCGAACACGCTCTTCCATAATTTTAGAAGCTCTAAACTTTTCACTTCGGACCAACATGGTTACTTTTTTACAAAGTTTAGATAAATAATGTGCTTCTTCACAAGCGGAATCCCCTGCTCCAACAATCACAACTTCCTGATTTCTATAGAAAAATCCATCACAAACGGCACAGGCAGAAACCCCGCCTCCCATTTTCAAATAATGTTGTTCGGATGGCAACCCTAAATATTTAGCCGAAGCACCCGTACTGATAATAACAGTCTCACAGTGTAATTCGATACTATCATTAATCCATACTTTATGAACATCTCCGGAAAAATCAACTTTGGTTGCCCAACCATCACGTACATCCGCACCAAAACGCTCTGCTTGCTTTTGCAACTGTACCATCATTTCCGGACCTGTAACTCCGTCAACATATCCAGGAAAATTCTCCACTTCGTTAGTAGTGGTTAATTGTCCTCCCGGTTGCATTCCTTGATATAAAACTGGATTCATATTGGCTCTGGCAGCATAAATTGCAGCGGTATAACCTGCAGGCCCCGAACCTATAATAAGGCATTTAATTTTTTCGATTGTATCAGACATAGTAGTATTGTATTATAATTTTTAACATGGCAAAAGTAAGTCATTATTACTGTATTATAGAGACCCTACAATCAGTTTTTGCTATGTTAGAATAAAAAAAATCCCTTCTGTAAAAAAACAGAAAGGATTTTGATTGGGGTGGCAGGATTATATTACTTTAAGGAAATTATTTTTTCAACCCACAGCCTTTTTGATACGAACCTGTAAATCCCTGTATTTATTTACATCTCAGGGGGCTAATATTCCTCATTTTAATACAATGAATATCATTAATTATGAACCTTTGACTGCTTCTATAAATTCTAAAGAAATACTTTTACAATAATTCAAAAATAGCTCATTGAACTAATAAACAATCAATCGTTAAATCAATAAATTAGTGTTTGAATAGCATGTGGCAATATTGAAACTTCAGTTGCTTTTGTTCCAATACACAAATAATATTTTATGGCATCATTACTTTGATTCATCACAACAGTAATCACTTTTCCTTCTGGATTTAAAAAAGAAGTGGTTAATAACTGGCTTCTACTGGCAACACTACTGATTCTTTTTGCGCCTTTATCAATAAATTTAGAAAAATGACCAATATAATAATAAGACGGTGTGTAAATTAAGTCTCCCGTTTTTGTATTGCCATGTATGGGTGCAAAACAAAAATTACCCACATGATTTGGACCTCCGTTTTCATCCAAAAGAACATTCCAGTCTGTCCAACCCACCGTTCCGTTATTGAAATCATTAATCATCGATTTTCCGTAACGTTCTCCATTGGCCCAAAGCTGTAATTTCGAATAATCAAATCTTTCCACACATCCTTCTGTAAAAAGTAAATTTTTATCGGGATACATTTCGTGGACTTTCCCAACATTTTCAAACATTGAATCCCCTCCACTCCAACTTTCATACCAATGAAATCCGATTCCCCAAACATATTTATTGGCTTCCGGATCATCCAGAATCGTACTTGCTCTTTGAGATAACAAATCCCTATTATGATCCCAGGCTATAATCTTTTTATCTCCAAGCCCAGCATTCTTTAATGTTGGCCCTAAATATTTTTTTAAAAAATCACGTTCTTCTTCGGCAGTATAAATACACGATTCCCAGGTCTGTTTTGCCATTGGTTCGTTTTGAATCGTAAGTCCCCAAATTGGAATTCCTTCTTTTTGATAACTCCTAATAAACTTCACATAATAATTTGCCCATGATTGATAAAATTCAGCTAATAATTTTCCACCATACAACATATTTTTGTTGTCTTTCATAAACGCTGGCGGACTCCATGGGCTTACAAACAATGTAATTTTCCCTCCCGCAGTTGCCATTGCTTTTTTTATTAATGGAATTCTAAATTTTTTATCATGTTCAATACTGAAACTTTTTAATGCAGCATCTCCCTCCTCCACATAAGTGTAACTTCCAGAACTAAAATCACAACTGTGGATATTTGTCCTGATTATTGAATACCCTATTCCTTTTTCTTTATCATAATAGGCTTGCAGGAATTCCTGCTGACTCTCCTTACTCAATTTTGCAAAAACTTCAGCACTGGCATCCGTAATTGCTCCACCAATTCCTAAAAAGCTTTGAAAAGTTTTATTTGGATTTACAAAAACACAAATTTGAGTTTCAAGAGGCTGTTTTAAATCGGTAAATTGCAAATTAGAATCTGTTTTAGTCAATCTAAAATCAGTATTCTCTGCCGATGTATAAACCGTAACCTTTTTTCCTTTTATCGAAAATTCAGCATTTCCATACAAACGTCTTGATTGTTGTTGAGCGATTACTAATACCGGCATTAATAGCAAACCTAATAAGAGTTTTTTCATAAAGATTAATTTTAAGAAAGGATAATTATTCAAGTACTAATATAAATCAAAGACTAAAATAAAGCACTTACATTTAATTGAAAATCAAAAAGTTGAAATATTAACTCTTGATTCGCATTGTTTATTACTCCCAATCGTTTTTACTTGACTAAGTACAATGAGTTAGTTTTCTTCAACTATTATCATTCCCCATGGAGCAAGATTGATTTCTGAATTTTTAGCCACTTTTTCTGAGCTAAGCAAATTCGTTCCGTTTTTCCCTTGCGTGTACGTAAAAGTTTTGGCTTGTGCCGAATAATTAAAAAAGTATCGGATTGTTTTTCCCTGGTTGTTAATCCCTGATTTTGTAATCAACGGAAAATGTATTTTTTGATCTTCATTCCACAAACCGGCTTCTTTCAAACCGCCTTCCAGAATTTTTTCCATAAGAATATCTCCTGGCATAAAACCAATATAAGTCACCGTTCCTTTACCGTAATTGTTTTGAGTAACAGCTGCATAATTATTCCATTGCGGATGATCGTATTTAGCCAGTACTTTTGCAGTGGTAGGAGTCAACAACTCCATCCAATATTTTATTCCATTTTTGTCTTTCCCTGCCTGAAATGGGTCGTCTTTTAGTGATACATTTTCCGGAATCACAAACTGACTATAATTCACACCCGCAGCCTCATTTATAATTCCGGGCTGAATGGTGTTGCGCACCGTTACATTCTCATTACTAAAACCACTTTTAAAAGTATAAATAATACGCCCTCCATTTTTTGCATAAGCATTCAGCTTTTGCAACAAGGCATCTGGTGCGGCATATAAAGCCGGTACAATAATCAACTTGTATTTTTCAATATTTAATGAAGATGGATCTATAAAATCAACTCCTACATTCATTTCATACAAGGCATCATACATGGGACGCAAAACATCATTGTACTGTTCTTTGGCTCCCCATCCAAAACTGAAAGCGTTAAAAGCTGTTTGAGCTTCATTACTGAAAAGAATTGCCACCTCATTCGTTTTTTTAAGACTGGCTATTTTTGAACCTATTTTTTTAAAATCACGACCAATGGTTATCGCTTCGTTATAGGTAGGATTGGGTTGAAAATCATGACTCAATAATCCTTTCCAATACGTTTCGGCAGAATTATGAATCGAATGCCAATGCCAATATTCTAACATATTAGCTCCAGAAGCAATATGACTAAATGCCTGTAATCGTAATTGTCCAGCATAAGGCACCCATTGCGGAAATCCCTGTGCTTCAGTTTCAATAACCAAATAGTTTTGACCATTTTTCATCGAACGAGCCATATCTCCTCCAAAAGAAATTTCAGTACCTGTTAAATGATCTTGTGTAGGATGATAAATATCTACACCTGCAACATCCATGGCTTTTGCCGCAGCAAAATGATTTACATCACCTTGTATTCCATACGAATAACCTCTCCAATCAAAGTCGAAATTTTGAGTAACAAACTGTTCCGGTTTTTTATATTCACGAACAATAGCCGCTTGCCATGAAAGAAAATCAGTAACTAAACCACGTTGAAACTTAGAAAATTCAGCTTTCAATCCGGCATTAATTGTCCCCACCATAGAAGGAAATTCTTCCCATGAGTTAATGCGATTGCTCCAATAATCCAGTCCAAAAGCTGTATTGATCGCTTCGGTAGTTTTAAATTTAGCCTTCATATACTGCACAAATTGCGCCTGAACATTTGCACCTGCTGTACCGTAATGTTTGGTTTCATTATCTACCTGATAACCAATAATAGCAGGATGGTCTTTTACATGTTCCATGATTTTACGAATAATCCTTTCGGCATGAAACAAGTAATCCTTGTTCGTTATATCCATATTTTGTCTGGTCCCGTATTGATTTTTTCCCATTTGAGTAGTAGCCAATATCTCTGGATATTTTTTAACTAACCAGGCAGGAACAGCATAAGTAGGCGTCCCGATAATTACTTTAATTCCTGCTTTATGCATAGCATCAAGAACCCTGTCTATATGACTAAAATCAAATACATTATCCTGCGGTTCTTCAGTACTCCAGGTACTTTCGGCAATACGAACTACGTTAATACCCGCATCCTTCATCATTTTAATGTCTTTGTCTAACCGGTCATACGGCATATATTCATCATAATAAGCAACACCATAAAGCAATTCATTTTTGGGAGCCTGAGCATTTATAGAAGATACCGTTAATATCAAAGCCATAAATCCTGTAATTTTTTTATATAAATTCATCAATTTTTAATTTAAAGATTGAAATTAAATGGAATCCTATTGCAACAAAAAGGTATTGTACGAATCAGCTTCTAATGTTGGTGTAAGTATTTTGTCTCCCACTTTTATGGTAAACTTTTTTTCTTTGGTACTATCATTTTGAACCACGATTACTACACTATTATCAAGGTTAACAAACGCTAATAAATTAGTATAATCACCAGAGGTTTCCAGACGTTTTGCTCCAGGTTTCACAAAATGACTAAGATGTTTCATCAGATAATATTCAAAATTGTATTTGAAAGTTTTATTAGTAGTATCAACACTTACCAATGAATTTTGTCTCCAGCCCCAAGTACTTATACCTCCTTCTTTTAGTGAAGTATTCCAATACATATAGGCATTGGCTCCATTGGTAAAATACTGTTTCATTAAGCCCCAGGTGTATCCGCAATATTTCCAATCATTTTTTCCATTGCCACATTCCTGTTCTGATTGGTATAATTTAAGATTGGGATAGTTTTTATGAATTGTTGGAATAGCATCTTTTCCAGCCCATTGAAAACCGACTCCCTTAATGGATTTATTAATAGTCGAATCATTCAAAATGGAATCAACTAATTTATAATTTGGGCGTTCCATTGTACCAAAGAAAACGTCGACCTTTTCTTCATTCATGGCTGGGACTAAATAATTTAAAAATCGGGACAAGCCTTTTGATGTCCAGGTACAGCTAGGAAAAACCTGTGCCGAATTGAATTCATTTTGCGGCATAACCATGCTGATAGTAATATTTTGGGCACGATATTCCTGAATGAATTTTGAGAAATACAGACTATACGCTTTAAAATAGGCATCTTCCTGAATAAACATATCTTTACCTTCAAAACCTTCCTGTTCTGGTTTTAGTCCATTGTCAAAACCTTTAAAATCCATTCCCCATTTTTCTCTTGCTTCGTTTGCAACATCTTGCGGCATGTCCTTAGGAAATGGTTTTAAAGCATAATGTTTATTATATTTCATCCAGGTAGGCGGGGACCATGGAGAAGCCCATAGTTTTATATTTGGATTGTATTTCAAGGCACTTTTAATGAATGGAATCAGCGTTTGAGAATCATTTGCAATACTAAAATTTTTCATTTCAAAGTCTCCTACTGTTTCATTATAGGAATACCAATTATTAGAAAAATCATTGGCTCCGACTGGCATACGGCAAATCGTAAAATTGGCTCCTACATTTGGCGAAAAGAGTTCTTTCAAAATATTTTCTCTATCATCAGCATTTAAAACACCCAACGAAGTCCAACCCAATTCATTGAAACAAGTACCAAAACCGTCAATTTGTTGCAGAGGTTTATTTAAGAGTACCTCTACATCCGTTTTGCCAGTTGTTAAACTCACCTTTATATTCTTATGACTTTGCCATTGTTTGGCTTCTGTAGTCGATATCCAAGTTATTTTGTTTTGCGAAAAAGAACAAAAAGTTGTTAGCAACAACATTAAAAATAGTTGTGTATTTTTCATTGATTTATTATTATTTTATAGGCTATTACAAACCCAGATTTAATATCCATTTTCCACTAATTAAATTGAGAATAGCTTCCCTTTAGAAAAACATGCTCAATTTATACTGTGCCTTTTTGGATTTAAACAAGGAAATTTGAAACTGCTTTTTGATAAAAATTGAATTTGAAAACAAATTTAGAAAGTAATAAACGCCAAGCTTATTAATCCAAAACATTAATTTGATGACATTATATATTTCTTTACGGACTTGTTTTGTAGTACAACAAGTCCGCTCAGAAATAACAAAGCCAATAGGCTTCTAGTAAAAAACACTGAACTTAATTTATTAACCAACCCAACAAATTAATTTTTTCAGTAATCTAAATACTAATTATATCCTGCATTCTGAGGAAGAAGATTAGCATTAATTTGTATATCCCCTAAAGGAATCGGCAACAACTTATGATACGCTTGCATATTGTAATTAAGTGGTTGAAGGCTTGAATTTAACTGACTGTTCATTAAATTCACCATGTTAATAGTTCCATTTGCATCGGCTCGTTTTAAATCATTCCATCTGGTACGTTCGTAAACCAATTCTAATCGTCGTTCATTAAGCACGGCTAAAGCCAATGCGCTCTTTGTCGTGGCAGTTGTATTGGCCAACCCAGCTCTTGTTCTTATTCTATTCAACAAAATTGTTGCTTCAGGAAGTTTTCCAAGTTGCACATTTGCTTCAGCTGCCAACAAAATGATATCAGCAAGTCTAATCATAATTAGGTTATCCCCATTTGTCCAGGTATCGCTATACGAAAATTTACCGCAGAACGGAATTGCCTGAGTTGGGTTCCATGCATTAAAAGGCATATTAAACGAAGCTCCCGTAACCTGCCAGTTGAAAGTGGATTTATATCTTGCACCGTTATCTCCTGCATCATTAAATGCTTTTACTAAATCATAAGAACCTATTTGACGTTTTGGCCAGTTATCAAATGGGCCATAGGAAAGCACATTTATTTTCCAAACGTTATAAGGAGAACCATTAGTAGGCACCTGTAACTCAAAAATTGACTCAGAAGTATTCTTGTTTGAAAGTCCCCATAGTTTAGCATAATCAGACACTAAAGCATAAGGTCCTTCTTCGATAACTTTATTACAATAAATTAGACAATTAGTATAATCTCCCATTTGAGCATAGGTTTTAGCCAATAATGCTCTTGCTGCTCCTTTTGTAGCCCTACCATAATCTCCATGGTATGGATTAGTGTCTAACACTGCTTCTGCTTCTTTCAAATCGGTAATAATTTGTGCATACACTAAATCAGCATTGGTTCTTGAAGGATAGTAGTTTCCACCGTTAGAAGATGAAAGAATAAGTGGTACATTTCCCCATGAAGTCACTAACCAATAGTAGGCAAAAGCTCTCAAAAAAGTGGCTTCAGCAATGATTTGCTCTTTTCTATTCGTTCCATCCCATTTAGGATCATTAATAAGAGTAACATTATCAATAGCAGTATTTGCCGCTGTTATATGTTTGTACAATTCTTGCCAGCTTAATTGGATTTCACCATTGGAAGATGCAAAAGTGAAATTCTCCAGTGGTTGTTCAACATTATTGTCACCATTGATATAAGTATTATCAGACATCCCCTCAGTAGTAAAAAAGTTACTGTATGAATAATAATCGGGCATTGCATTATAAGCACCATTTAATATGCTTTCAGCATCAGAAGCTGTAGTTAAAGAACCTGCCGCCAATTGAGACTCTGGAGATTTATCCAAAAAATCCTGAGAACATGACGTAAGTATTATTGCTAATACAAAGAAATGAGCGTATTTTAATATATTTATTTTCATCATATTATTTTTTAAAGTTGAATATTAACACCAGCTGTGAAAATTTTTGCTGCCGGATAAGTTCCTCTATCAATACCAAGTGACATCAATGATGAGCCAGAACCCGCATTTTCAGCCTGATTGTTTGTTCCTTGTCCAAAACCATTAACCTCAGGATAGTATCCTTTGTAATTATGAATAGTAAATAAGTTTTGAGCAGTTCCATAAATTTTTAGTCCTGACAAGCCTAGTTTTTCAACAAACTTTTTCTCTATCTGATAGCTTAAAGTAATATTTCGTAATCTAAAGAAAGAGCCATCTTCGATGTAATGTGAAGACACTTTGTTTTGCAACATTGCCGCTGCAGCGGTATTAGTTGTACCATTTCCTAATGCTCTTGGAACACTTGTAATATCGCCTGGTTGTTTCCATCTGTTTAATACTTCTGTACTCTCATTAGCATACCCTGACAAAGCCTCAATTTCCATTCTTGTTGCATTGTACACTTTATTCCCTTGAACGGCATCCATTAAAAATGACAATGTAAGCCCTTTGTATGCAAATTCATTTGAAAAACCAATGGTATATTTAGGTAAAGCTGAACCTAAATTAACTAGTTTATCTCCATACACTAAATTACCTGTTTGTGGGTCTACACCTTCTGATTTATACCCCCAGAATGTTCCAAGAGGATAACCATTCTTTATAATTTGAGTATAAAGAGGCACTTGGCTTCCACCTATCAAAATAGGTCCTGTTTGGAAAGAAGTATTTTCATCAATACCTTCGATACTGTTTTTATTCTTAGAGAAATTCACATTAGATGACCAAGTAAAATTGTCTTCTTTAATAATTTCGGCATCTAATGATAATTCGATCCCTTTATTAATGTCATATCCTGGTAAATTCATTGCAGTAACAGAACTTCCTGTCGTTAAAGGCAGTTGCAGTGTAAAAATCATATCTTCCACTTTCTTGTGGTAATAATCAGCTGTAAAATTTAAACGGCTATCAAAAAATCCTACTTCTAAACCAATGTTTGTTTGTGTTGCCGATTCCCATTTTAAATCTGGATTTCCTAACTGAGAAGCAGGTTTAATACCCGGAGCAATCGCTGAAGAATTGTATGCATAAGGAGCACCAACGTTAAGCAAGCTGTAAGTAGGATACAACATCGTATAAGGAGGTAAATTTCCTGTTTTTCCCCATCCTGCTCGTACCTTAAGATTTTGCATCCATTTTACGTTTTCCATAAATTTTTCATTAGAAATCTTCCAACCGGCAGATAAAGCAGGAAAATTTCCATAAACTACATTAGTACCCACTCTGGATGACCCATCACGTCGGAAAGTAGCTGTAAAAAGATACTTATTGTCGTATCCATAATTAAATCTTCCAAAATAAGAATTTGTAGACCATTCATATTCTCCTGTTCCTATTTGAAAATCAGAACTGGCGGCATTCAAAGTCTCTACAGCACTTGTTGCAAAACCAGCTCCATGCTGGGTTGAGTTTGCAATTGATTCATTCATTGCAGATGTTCCTACTATCACATCAAAAGAATGTTCTCCAAAATTTTGTTTATAATTCAATGTGTTATCCCATTGCCATCTAAAGACTTCATAATAATTGCTATCAGCTCCCCCTTGAGAACTACGTCCATTCAAACTAGTATAAGGATTTAAGAAATAATCATATTTAGAATTTTGAACAACTCCGTTTAACTGCGTTTTAAAAGTTAAATTCAGAGGTAATTTAGCTTCAACATAAGTACTCCCTAATAAATTATTTCCAATGGTTTTATTATTATTGTTATAAATTAATGCCAATGGATTTTCACCCGAATAAAAATTACTCACCCCATACACACCTGGAATAGGTGCATTTGAAGGCATATAAATTGGAATATACTCAGGAGTAACAAGGGCACTAAGTACAACACCTCCAAAATTAGCAGAAGCATTATCTGTAATGGATCTTTGATTGGTTCTGTTGTAATTAATAGAACCTCCAAATTTTATCTTCTTTGTAACATCCTGATTCACATTTAGATTAAGCGAATAACGTTTAAAATCAGACCCTACTATGATACCTTCTTGGTTTAGATACCCCAGACCCAAGTAATAATTTCCTGTATCCGAACCACCTGAAGTGCTTACATTAACACTGGATTGCGCTGCAGTACGATAAATCAAATCCTGCCAATTGTTGTTTGTTCCTGATAAATCATAATAACTTGGAACATTAGGCGCAGTACCTAAAATATCTGTTTGTAAATCAACCCATTGCGAATTATTTAAAACAGGCAATTTTTTAACAATTTGTTGTACCCCTCCATAAAAATTAATTTCTGTTCTAGGTTTTCCTTTCTTACCCTTTTTAGTGGTAATAAGAACAACTCCATTTGTTGAACCTGCTGCACCATAAATACCTGCAGCCGATGCGTCTTTTAAAATATTAATAGATTCAATATTATTAGGGTCAATCGCCTTAACATTACTGGTAAGTACTCCATCAACTACATACAATGGTTCGCCACCATTAGGTGATCCAATTCCACGAACACGAACCGATAATGCCCCACCAGGTGAGCCAGATGATGATGAAACCTGTACTCCAGAAGATTTCCCTGTTATAGCTTCAACAGCATTAACAATAGGTCTGTCTGAGACATCCTTAACTTTAACGCTGGAAATTGCAGAAGTAACATCTGTTTTCTTTTGAGTTCCGTAACCGATAACAACAACTTCTTCTAAACCGGCCGCTTCAGATTTTAGTACAATCTTTAAGGGGGCTTTTCCGGTTAAAGGCATTTCAATGGTGGCAAAACCAAGATAACTAAATACTAATACTGCATTTTTACTGGTGATGATTTTAAAATTACCATCAAAATCAGTCACAACACCATTTGAAGTTCCCTTCTCTAATACATTTACCCCTGGTAACACCTCTCCTTTTTCATCTACTACCGTTCCGGTATATTCTTTTGTCTGGGCTTGTACTATACTGACAGCCAACAGAAATAAAATCAAAAAATATTTTTTTGTTCTCATACATTCATAATTTAGTTTTGGTTAATAGTTTTTCTAGTTAATAATTTTTGTGATTCATAAGTCAATCAAATAACTACTGTTTGTTTTTAAGATTAATTAATATAAAAATCTATCGGGTAATATTCTGTAATTAATCTTATTCTGTTGAAGACTTTTAATAATGCTTCGCACAGTAAATTAAGATTGATAAAAACACCAGCTTTAGAGATTTCGTAATTTCATTTTTGTGTTTTTTTAATTAATATTTTGGTTATTTGATACAAACATACATGCATTGTTGAGATAAAAATAATTTTAACATCATACAAAAACACATCAAAGCACAATTAACAACTATTCAAAAACACATCAAAAAAAATACAATATGTTTATTTTCAATACCTTAAATTCAAATTACTATTGTGTTAAATAAAGTTAAACTCAAATAATAGCACTACATTTGTATACCAATGAAAATCAAGCTGTTTTTTCCCATATTATATACCACCGACAAAATAAAATTTTAAATATTATTCTTATAAATTAATTATTAAGCCAACTTATAAATACAATCAATGAATTATATAAGAACTATTATAGCACTATACTTAATTTTATTTTCAAATTACCTATTAGGACAGGATAAAATTATAGGGCTTCCTGAAATCAGAAATTATAAAAAAACAGAATACAAAGGCGACCCTCAAAATTGGCAAATTGAACAAGATAAAAACGGAAATCTTTATTTCGCCAACAATAAAGGACTCTATCAATTTGATGGTTCTTCTTGGCGCAAATACTCCTTACCCAATTCCGGTTTAATCAGGTCATTTAAAATCGATAAATCCGGAAAGATATTTGTGGGTGGTACCAATGAATTTGGATATTTTAAACCCAATTCAAAAGGAAAAATGGAATACTTCTCTTTATCTAAATCCATCAACAGAGAAGATCGCAAATTAATTGACCTTGTTTGGAAAATACACTTATTTAATGATGAAGTGATTTTTCAATCCTTTGTAGTAACCTATATTTTTAAACATAATAAATTAACATCATTAAAGCCACCGAGCCGATTTCAATTTTCATTTCAAGTTAATAATGAGCTTTATTTTCAAGACCACAAAATGGGGATTCTTGAATATAAAAACGGTAAACTTTTTCCCCTAAAGGGCACTACTGCTTTAAATGGTGATGAAATTTGGGGAATATTTCCAATGCCTGAAAACAAATTATTGATTGCAACTCTAAACAGCGGGCTCTATTTGTATGATTACCAAAAAACTTCCCCTTGGAACACGGAAGCCAATACATTCATAAAAAAAAATGTTTGCTTAGGAGGTGTTAGCCTTAAAAACAAATCTGTTGTTCTCAATTCTTCAACAAACGGCATTATAATACTTGACACAACCGGAAAAATAATACAACATATAAATCACGAAAAAGGCCTCCTAAATAACACAGTTCTAGCCTCATTTATAGACGACAAAAACAATCTTTGGCTAGGTTTAAATAATGGAATGGCTTTTATAAACGAAAACTCACCCATTACACATATGGGCTATAGTTACGGACTAAGTAGCGTATATGCATCAGCTATATACAATAACACTATTTATGTAGCTACCGATCAGGGGCTTTATTATCACTCTTTAAAAGAAAACTTTAAAGAAGAACCTTTTAAATTTGTAGAAGGCACCTCTGGACAGACCTGGAATATACAAATAATTGACGGTCAATTAATCTGCGGAAGCAACAAAGGCGCATTGGTCATCAGCAACGGAAACACAGCCATGAAGATTAACAGTCTGGGACATTTATATTTCAAGAAAATTCCAAACAAGCCTGATTTTATGATTGGATCGAATTATAATGGTTTTGGTATTTTTAAAAAGGTTTCGAATAACTGGCAATTCATAAATCAAATAGAAGGAATTTATGGCTACCCCTATTCCTTTGAAATCGACAACCATTATATTTGGTACAAAAAAGATGACTTAATCTATCGGTTGACACTGTCAGAAGACATGAAAAGATTTGAAAACATCAAAACCTATAAAAATATATCCAATTCAAACAAAGGCATTCAAAGCGTTCAAAGCATAAACAATAGGATTTATTTTCAAACCAACAATCATTTTTACACCTATTCCCCTAACAACGAATCATTCATTGAAGACAAAAAGCTAGGCACCCTTTTTAAAAATATACCTAAAATAAAATCCCTCACCCAAGATACCAATGGCAATTTATGGTATGTCTTTAATGAATCCTTAGGAGTCTTAATGAAAGATCAAAATAATTCATACAAAAATGTTGTCGCTCCCTTTTCAAATTTTACGGGAAACTTGGTCACCAATTATTTTTCTGTCAACACCTTTAATTCTGAAAATATATTCATAGGATTAACGGATGGTTTAGCACATTATAATTCCAAACAAAAAAATGATTATATCAACAAACCAAAAGCCTTCATAAGAAGTTTTATTCACTCGGGAGATACTTTAATTTTAAATAATGGTCAAAAGGAACTAAATAAATATAAACTGCAATACAAATTCAATAATGTAAAATTCACCTTTTCATCACCAACTTACGAAAATCTTGACAACGTAGAATTTTCGTTTCTGTTAGAAGGCTTTGATTCCAAATGGAGCAATTGGTCCAACACTTCTGTTAAGGAATACACTAATTTGCGAGAAGGTAATTATGTGATGAAATTAAAAGTGCGTAATAGCTACGGGATTCAATCTGAAGAAGCTTCACTATTATTTACCATTTCGCCTCCTTGGTACAGACATCCATTAGCTTATTTCATTTATGTCGTAATCATAATTTTCAGCATTTATATGATTCGTGAAAGAATGAAAATAAAAATCAGAAAAAACAAATACTACGAAACCATAGAGCAAAGGAGGTTGTATTTGGAAAAAGAGGCCAAAATAAGACAAGAACAACATGAGTTAGAAAAAGAAATCGAAAAGCTTAAAAACGAAAAGCTTAAGGTAAAAATAATGGTCAAAGACAAAGAGCTTGTAAACAATTCCCTGCAAGTAGTCAAGAAAAATAAGATTTTAAATGGGATTATCAGCAAGTTAAAAGATATTAATGCAGATGCTTTTGAAGAATCAACCAAATCCCAATTTACCAAATTGAAAAAAAGTATCGTAAAAGAGGTCAATGCAGACAAAAGTTGGGAAAATTTAGAAAAACATATAAAGAATGTACATTTTGATTTCTTAAAACGATTAAAAGAGAAACACCCCAATATTTCCCCAAGAGAGCTTGATTTATCAACCTACCTTCTGATCAACATGTCAACCAAAGAAATCGCAGAAGTGATGAATATCTCAACCGGCGGAGTTGAATTGGCACGATATAGGTTGCGAAAAAAATTAGAGCTAAACAACAAAGAGAACCTAAATGGCTATTTAATGAGTATTTAATGATAGCCCTAAAAACAAAAACACCGATAATCTTGGATTATCGGTGTTTTATTGAAACCTGAGATCAGGTTGTCGGGGTGGCAGAGTTTATTCCGAAAACGGAAATTCGAACCTGCGGCCTTCCCGATTCCATCGGGACGCAATAACCGTTCTAACCTGATATCAATTTAATTATTCTTAACCTGCTCTTCCATTTCTTAATCTCTTGCTCTCGCAAAATTGCATATTTCTTATTCTCATAAGATTCAAAATAAACTACTTCCCAATCCTTAGCCCTAGCTGTAAAACCACCATGCGAACTTAAATGACGACGTAATCTCTCCTCTAATAACATCGAGGTAGAACCAACATAATAAACATCGATGGTTTTCGAATATAAAATATAAACGTAAAACATAATTGCTACAAATAAAAAAACCTCCTTGGTTCACAAGAAGGTTTTGTCGGGGTGGCAGGATTCGAACCTGCGGCCTCCTGCTCCCAAAGCAGGCGCGATAACCGGGCTACGCTACACCCCGAAAGCGGTTGCAAATATAATACTATTTTTTACTTCTCCAAAACATTTTCATAAATATGAAATAAATTTATTTTCATCCAAAACAAACCATGATTAGAAAGAAACATACAATTAAAACCACAACTATTAGCGCATTAACAAATGTTAACAAAATAGATTTTCAGAAACCATAATAAATTGTATTTTTACGGTTCAAAATTTAGATATATAAATGGGCAAAATCATTGCGATTGCTAATCAAAAAGGAGGGGTAGGAAAAACGACAACATCGGTTAATCTCGCGGCTTCCTTAGGTGTTTTAGAAAAAAAAGTTTTATTAATTGATGCTGATCCACAAGCCAATGCTTCTTCCGGATTGGGAATTGATGTTGAGTCAGTTGAAATTGGCACTTATCAAATTCTGGAACACAGTAATACCCCGAAAGAAGCCATTATAACATGCTCTTCTCCAAACGTAGATGTAATTCCGGCACATATTGATCTTGTTGCTATCGAAATTGAATTGGTTGACAAAGAAAACAGGGAGTACATGCTAAAAAAAGCGTTAGAAGACATCAAAGAAGAATACGACTATATTATAATAGATTGTGCTCCTTCTCTTGGACTTCTTACATTAAATGCATTAACAGCGGCTGACTCGGTAATTATTCCTATCCAATGCGAGTACTTCGCATTAGAAGGATTAGGAAAATTACTCAATACCATAAAAAGTATCCAAAAAATCCACAATCCTAACTTAGATATTGAAGGATTATTGCTGACCATGTACGATTCCCGATTGCGATTATCCAATCAAGTGGTCGAAGAAGTACAGAAACATTTTAATGACATGGTGTTTGAAACAGTCATTCAAAGAAATGTAAAACTAAGTGAAGCACCAAGTTTTGGAGAAAGTATAATCAATTACGATGCAACCAGTAAAGGGGCTACCAACTACTTACATCTTGCACAAGAAGTTATAAAGAAAAACAGCAACTAGTTTTATGACAAAAGCAATAAAAAAACAAGCCTTAGGAAGAGGACTATCAGCACTTTTAAAAGATCCGGAAAACGATATAAAATCTGTTGATGATAAAAATGCCGATAAAGTTGTAGGTAACATTATTGAGCTTGAAATTGATGCGATTGAAATAAACCCATTTCAACCCAGAAGTAATTTCAATGAGGAATCATTAAGGGAATTAGCCACTTCTATAAAGGAATTAGGCGTAATTCAACCAATTACCGTAAGAAAACTAGATTTTAATAAATACCAATTAATTTCCGGGGAGCGCCGTCTTCGTGCTTCAAAACTGGTTGGACTGACAACCGTTCCTGCTTACATCCGAATCGCTAATGACAACGAATCATTGGTGATGGCATTGGTAGAAAACATCCAACGTCATGATTTGGACCCTATTGAGATTGCACTTTCGTACCAACGTTTGATGGATGAAATTCAATTGACACAGGAACAAATGAGTGAACGTGTGGGTAAAAAGCGTTCTACAATTGCTAATTATTTGAGACTTCTAAAACTGGACCCAATTATCCAAACCGGTATTCGTGACGGTTTTATCAGTATGGGACATGGTCGTGCCATCATCAACATTGAAGACCAGGACATTCAGACCGCCATTTACCAAAAAATTGTAAGTCAGAACCTTTCCGTTCGAGACACAGAAGCTTTGGTTAAAAATCATCAGGACAGTTTAAAACCGAAGCCTGCAACAAAAACCAAATCAGCAGCTTTTGAAATAGAAGAAACCCATAAAAAGGCTTTTGCTAATTATTTCAACAGCAAAGTTGACGTAAAAGTAGCCGGGAACGGAAAAGGAAAAATCACTATTCCATTTGAATCTGAAGAAGATTTCAATAGAATTATTGACTTAATAAAGGGATAGTGCATAAATTAACGCTCATAGGTTTATTCCTTTTTCTGTTAGGAAACACAACGGTTTTTGCCCAAGTAAAAACAGATAAAAACCTGATTCCCAAAGACACTGTAAAACCAGTCAACATAGACCCTTTGACACCGGCTAAAGCCGCCTTTTATTCGGCAGTTTTACCCGGATTAGGACAAGCCTACAACAAAAAATATTGGAAAATCCCGCTGGTATATGGCGCTATAGGGACCAGTCTTTATTTTTATTTAGACAGCAATAAAAAATACAATCAATTCAGAGACGCTTATAAACGAAGATTAGAAGGATACTCCGACGATAATTTCTCCTATTTAGATAATAGCCGACTCATTGCTGGTCAAAAATTTTACCAACGCAATCGAGATTTATCTTCATTGTTTGTCATCGGTTTCTATGTTTTAAATATTATTGATGCCAATGTTGATGCTGCGTTAATACAATTTAATGTAAATGAAAATCTATCGGTAAAACCGGTAATTTCGCCAAATGATGTAACATTAAAGACCAATGTGGGTCTAACGTTTAATTATAATTTTTAGACATTCACTTTTTCACTGGCAAAATAACTTAAAAAAGATATTATAAAATTAAAAATACAAAAGAAATGAAAATTGCACTTTTAGGATACGGAAAAATGGGTCAGGTAATTGAAAGGATTGCACTGGAAAGAGGACATGAAATTGTGTTGAAAAAAGATGAGAACAACACTTTTGAAGGACTTTCAAATGCTGATGTAGCCATTGATTTCAGTATTCCGATGGCTGCAGTAGAAAACATCTCAACGTGTTTCCACAACAATGTCCCTGTGATTTCAGGAACCACGGGCTGGCTGGAACATTACGACGAAATGATTGCCCTTTGTACTGATAAAAAAGGTGCTTTTATCTCCAGTTCTAACTTCAGTTTAGGCGTTAACCTTTTCTTCCAGCTCAACGAAACTTTGGCTAAGATCATGTCAAAATTTGACTCTTACAAAGTAAGCATGGAAGAAATCCACCATACCCAAAAATTGGACGCACCAAGTGGAACTGCCATTTCATTGGCTCAAGGTGTAATTCAAAACAGTAATTACAAAGAATGGACAATGGAAGAAGCCAAAGACAACCAAATCCATATTGAAGCATTACGAATCGGTACGGTTCCCGGAACGCATACCGTAACCTATGACTCTCCTATTGATTCCATCGAAATCAAACATACGGCACACAATAGAGAAGGTTTTGCTCTTGGAGCTGTTATTGCTGCAGAATGGATTGTAGGCAAACAGGGCATTTTTACCATGAAAGACGTTCTCAATTTCAAATAAAACCCACCCCTTCAAATTTTAAAATCTTAAACTTTAAATTTTAAAACAAAAAAATTATGACACTATATCAATGGTTCGTGTTTTTTCTATTCATTCAGATTGTTCATTTCCTGGGAACTTGGAAATTATATGTAGCTGCTGGCAGAAAAAGTTGGGAAGCAGCAATTCCTGTATATAATGCCATTATTTTAATGAAAATTATAAGTCGTCCTACATGGTGGACTCTTTTGCTTTTCATCCCTATTATCAACCTCATTATGTTTCCGGTTATTTGGGTGGAAACACTACGAACTTTTGGAAAACGGTCTCAATTAGATACGCTTTTAGGAGTTTTTACTTGCGGTTTATACATCTATTACATCAATTACACTCAAAAATTACATTATAGCTCTGAGCGCAATTTGAAACCGGAAAACAAAGCGGCAGACACGGTAAGTTCCTTACTTTTTGCCATCATTGTCGCTACTTTTGTCCATACGTATTTCGTTCAACCTTATACCATTCCAACTTCATCCTTAGAAAAATCATTATTAATTGGTGATTTTCTATTTGTAAGCAAAGTAAATTATGGCGCCCGGGTTCCTATGACCACAGTAGCACTACCGATGGTTCATGATTCGATTCCAATGACTAAAAGAAAGTCATACTTATCTTGGCCCCAATTGCCATATTTTAGATTACCCGGAATCGAATCAATAAAAAGAACCGATATTGTCGTTTTCAACTGGCCGGTGGATACCGTTTATAAATTCTGGGATACTTCTAAAAGACATGCTTACAAACCTATCGATAAAAAATCAAATTACGTAAAAAGATGTGTAGGTGTACCCGGAGACAGTTTGTCTATAAAAGACGGAATCGTTTATATTGACGGCAAAGTATTGGCCCTTCCTGAAAGAGCCAAACCACAATTTTCTTATGAAGTTGCTATAGACGTAAAAACACCAATTGATTTCGAATACTTACTAAAAGATTTAGATATTACCGATAATGTTTACTACAAAAACATTAATACTAAAGACACCTTAATTTTTAGCGCATTAACCGCTGCAGGAGCCGAAAGACTCAAAAACGTTTCTGGCATTACTGCAGTTACAAAACAAATTGCTACAACAACCGAACAGGGAATTTTTCCACAAATCAACAAATGGAACCGCGATAATTTTGGTCCGATTTATATTCCAGAAAAAGGAAAAACCGTTGCATTAACTACCGAAACATTGCCTTTTTACCATAGGATAATTACGGAATACGAAAAGAAAGATGACGGAGAAAAAAATGATTTAAAAGTTACCGGAAATGAAATCAGGCTGAATGGCAAAGTGGTAAACAGTTACACCTTCAAACAAAATTACTATTGGATGATGGGGGATAACCGTCATAACTCTGAAGATAGCCGTTATTGGGGATATGTACCTGAAGATCATATTGTAGGAAAACCAATATTCATCTGGATGAGTTGGAATACTAATGGCAAAGGGTTAAATAAAATTCGTTGGGACAGGGTTTTTACAACCGTAAGCGGGGAAGGACAACCACAATCTTATTTTAAATACTTCCTTATTGCTTTAGCCGCCTTCTTCATAGGGGAATATTTTTGGAAAAAGAGAAAAGAGAAAAATAATTAGTCAAAAGTTTCGAAGTCGAAAATTATAAAGCATCCTATTTAAATGAGCCTTATAATTTTCGACTTTATAACTTTACAACTTTAGACCAATATGAACACTTTAATACACCCGACCTACTTTCCTTCCATCAGTCATTTTGTGGCCTTATTACAAGCCGAAAATATCACTTTTGAAATGGAAGACAATTTTCAGAAACAAACCAATCGCAATCGCACTTATATCTACAGTCCAAACGGGATACAACTCTTAAACATCCCTATAAAACATTCTAAAACAAGCCATCAAAAAACAAAAGACATTCAAATAGAACCTGAATTTGATTGGCAAAAACAACATTTCAAATCACTCGAAGCTGCCTACCGCAGTTCTCCTTTTTTCGAATATTTTGAAGATGACATCTATCCTATTTTCGAAAAAAAGCATCGCTTTTTAATGGATTTGAATTTTGAAATTTTTGATATCCTGACGAAATGCCTCCGAATTAAATTAGAGTACACTACTACAACCGAATATTTTCACAATATCGATGCGAGTACAACACAGGATTTTCGCTTTTTGGCTAACGGAAAAAAAGACAAATCTGTTTTTGAAAGCTATCCGCAAGTCTTTGATGACAAACATGGTTTTATCAACAACCTAAGTATTCTGGATTTACTTTTTAATGAAGGGAAATTTACTTTAGACTATTTGAGAAATCAAAAGATTCATCTTTTATAAAACTTAATCTAAAGAAAGTTGCGCCATTATCGGATAGTGGTCTGAGTTCTCGAACTCCGGAAAACTTTGAAACTTTTTGACTTTCATCTTCTCATCGGCAAAAATATAATCGATTCGAGCGGGATAGTATTTAAACTTATATGTTTGTCCAAAACCGGTTCCTGCTTCTTCAAAACTGTCTTTGAGTTTTCCTTTGATAATTCGATACACATACGAAAAAGCACTGTTATTCATGTCTCCGCAAATAATTATCGGATACGGACATTCTTTCATGTGTTCTTTTAAAATCTCAGCCTGTTGTTGCTGTTGCTTAAAAGCCTTACTGATTCTATTGAACAGTACTTGCGATTTATTCTTATTGATGACATCAATATTGTCGTTGATTTCATTGACATCCGGAGAAATTTTGATAGATTGTAAGTGCATATTATACACCCTGATAATATCTTTTCCTTTTTTAATATCGGCATAAACCACATTATTATTAGAATTGGGAAAAACAATATTATTCTGATCAATGATGGGAAATTTAGAAAAAATAGCCTGTCCGGTTTTGATTTGGTTTCCTTCCATAAAAATATACCTGTGACGATACACTTTTAAATCAATATTGGCAGAAGTGGAATATTCCTGAATACAGAGAATATCCGGATTTTTGTCATTGATAAAAGTTAAAATTTCCTGGCCCACATTATCCTTATCCATCCATTTGAATAAATTGAACAGACGTACATTGTAACTCATGACCAAAAAGTTTTTTTCATCCTCAGGATAGTCTTTGGCTGTTATTTTATAAAATTTATTGATAAAAGTGATGCCCAATAAAAGAACCAAACCGGATAATATTAACCGTCTTTTGAGCTGCACCGCCCAATACACAAAAAACAAGCCGTTTAAGATAAAAAACAACGGCATAAAAAGTGTCAGAACAGATAAAATAGGAAATATTTTGGGTGCCAAAAACGGCAGAATATAAGCCACAAAAGTGATTATCGCAAGAACAATATTCAAAATAAACATTACTTTATTGAACCATGAAAGGTTTTTCATATTATTGCTTATTTAATTGATTACTTGAAATAAGAACAACGATCGTATTGTCAGTATATTTCAAAAATCGAATATAACTACTTATTTTCCAACTCTAAATAAAAATTCTTTTTCTTCCTTAGTCAAACTATCATAGCCCGATTGACTGATTTTATCTAAAATCTCATCAATCTGTTGTTGAGACTTATCTTTTACAACAATTTTAGACTCTCTTTTCCCTTGAGGTTTATTGTAATTTTTATGTACCTTTTTGAAAGGAGTCGACGGGGATTTTCTAAATAAATTGGCAAAAAAATCAATTACTCCGGAAACCATTTTACTCAAATCGGTTCCATTTTGAAGTAACTTAATGTATACAAAACCAAACATGGCTCCAGCCAAATGAGAAATATGCCCTCCGGTATTATTCAATCGGAACTGCATTAAATCCAGGATAATTATCACCGCAGTGATATGCCATAACTTTACATTGCCAATCAACAGCAAACGTACATTCATTAAGGGCTGGTAACTGGTTACGGCAACCAATACCCCCATAATGGCAGCAGAAGCTCCCACCAACATAGCCCCTCCCAAATGCAACAAATAATATCCGGCAACAAAAGCCATTCCGGCAACAATAGCACTCAAAAGATATACCCCTAGAAATTGTTTTTGCGTAAAAAAAGTTAAAAACAAAGTGCTGGAAAAATTCAAAATAATCATATTAAAAACCAAATGCCAAAATCCATCATGAAAGAAGGAGTAGGTTAAAAATGTCCATGGCTTTAAAATAAAATCAGTTGATTCGGTCGAAAGGGCGATCCAAGTCGGAAAATTAAAAGCCCCACCATCATATTGATAGAAAAAAAGCAACGAAATCAAAAAACAAGCTACATTCCAATAGATAAGCCTTTGGGCAATTCCACCAAACTTATATTGCAACTTTAAATCGTCTAAAATATTCATACACTAAATTTATAATCAAAAATCACTTTATCAAAATGTTTTTTTTTAATTCCAACGATTGCTATTAAATTGATTTTTCTTCCAATACCACATGATAAAAAAGCCAAATAACGCACCACCCACATGGGCAAAATGAGCTATCCCGGGTCCACCTCCAAAAATTGACTGTCCGGAAACGCCTAAATACAAATCTACTAAAACTAAACCCGGTACAAAATACTTTGCTTTTATGGGAATAGGAATAAACATCAAAGCCAATTCTGCATTAGGAAACATAAAAGCAAAAGCCACAATCACTCCATAAATAGCTCCAGAGGCACCAACTACTGTTCCCAAATAAGCATTTATAAAATTTTGAAATTGGGAAACCGTCAAAATCTCCTGCCATTGCGTGTTAATTTTACCTTCACTTAGGATTTTCAAAACCTCTGCTTTTGTAAAGCCATTAGCAACAATGGTGTCCATCCCTTCATTAAAAAAATAATAATTGATTCCCGTATGCAATAAAGCAGCTCCCAAACCACAGGAAATATAAAAAAATAAAAATTTCTGACTTCCCCAAAAATGCTCTAATGCAGAACCAAATGAATACAACGCAAACATATTAAAGAAAATATGCATAAATCCGCCATGCATAAACATATGGGTAATGGGTTGCCAAAAATGAAAATCGGAGCTTTCAGGAAAATACATGGCCAACATTTTGTACGCTGCATCTCCCACTATTTGAGTCCCTATAAAAAATAGGATATTAATAATAATTAATTGTTTTACCGTTTCGGTTACGTTTCTCATACTGCAAATTTTTTATCTATATCTTCCACACGCATGGTGATGAAAGTGGGTTTTTGAAAAGGGGATACATTGGGCTCTTTACAGGCAAAAAGCCCGTTTACCAAGTTCTCCTGTTCTTTCATACTTAAAGTGGTACCGGTTTTGACCGCCAAGCTTTTTGCCATCGATTGGGCAATAACATCATTTTGACTGAAACTGCTATTCGGAATCCCGTCCTGTAAATCACTCAATAATTGTTCCAAGACCAACGACACTTCACTTTCAGTAACATTCACCGGAATTCCGGAAATCACGACATGTTCTTTCGTAGTGTCCTCAAAAACAAAACCGGTATTGACCAGAGACAATTTCAATTCTTCTATTAATTCCATTTCGCTTGACGAAAAGAACAAATCCAACGGAAACAACAACTGCTGGCTTGCGGCCTGATGCACGGTCATATTCGTCAAAAACTGTTCGTACAACACCCGCTGATGTGCCCGCTGCTGATCTACAATGACCATTCCTGATTTAATCGGAGAAACAATATATTTTTTATGAATTTGATAGGTATTTTGAACCGCGTGTTCCACTTCTTCTTCATTAAACAAAGAACCGGTCACTTCTTCACTTTCAAAAGAAAAATCATCCATCGCGGTAATGACTTCGGCATCCTGCTTCAATCCCACATACAAACTTTCCCAACTGGCTGTGGGTTCCGGTTTTTTATAACTCGAATAATGCTTATTGACTTTATCATCCGAAAACGGATTGAAATTCCCATCTACCTGAATCGTTGGCACGGCACCTTCCAAATCTTTATAATGATAGGGCGTATCTAAATTGGCATCGCGATCAAAGTCGAGAACCGGAGCGACATTAAACTGCCCTAAACTATGTTTGATGGCTGCTCTCAGAATCGCATACAAAGCCTGTTCGTCATCAAACTTTATCTCGGTTTTTGTCGGATGGATATTGATATCAATGGTATTGGGCGGTACGGATAAGTATAAAAAATAACTCGGTTGCGAGCCATCTTTCAAAATACCATCATAAGCCGCCATCACGGCATGATGCAAATAGCCGCTTTTGATGAATCGGTCGTTGACAAAGAAAAACTGCTCTCCCCTGCTCTTTTTGGCAAATTCAGGCTTGCTGACAAATCCTTTTATACTCACGATTTCAGTATCTTCCTCAACAGGGACAAGCTTTTCATTGGTTTTTCCCGAAAAAATATTCACCACTCTTTGTCTCAAACTCGAAGCCGGCAAATTGAACATTTCGCTGCCATTATGGTAAAACGTAAAATGGATATTGGCATGCGCCAAAGCCACCCTTTGAAACTCATCAATAATATGACGGAATTCCACCGTATCCGACTTCAAGAAATTTCTACGTGCCGGAATATTAAAAAACAGGTTCTTTACCGCAAAAGAAGTGCCTTTAGGTAAAACTGCCGCTTCTTGCGAAATAAACTTACTCCCCTCAATTACAATCTGGATCCCCAATTCTTCCTGATCCTGTTTGGTTTTCATTTCCACATGGGCGATGGCCGCAATAGAAGCCAAAGCTTCCCCACGAAATCCTTTGGTATGCAACGAAAATAAATCTTCGGCATGACGGATTTTAGAAGTGGCATGACGCTCAAAACACAAACGCGCATCGGTAACATTCATCCCTTGTCCGTTATCAATAACCTGAACCAGCGATTTTCCGGCATCTTTTATAATTAATTTAATATCGGTTGCCTTGGCATCCACTGCATTTTCCAACAGTTCCTTCACAACCGAAGCGGGTCTTTGCACTACTTCACCGGCAGCAATTTGATTAGCAACATGATCAGGAAGTAATTGAATGATACTCGACATTAAAATATATTTTTATTTAAAAATTTAAGATGCTTTTTTGACAAGGTGTACAAATTTAATGAATTTCTACTGGGTTTTATAGCCCGTGTATTCATAAATAAAACAAAAAAAAGCCTATACTATTTTCAGGACAGTATAGGCTTCATTTCTAATTATTTACTTTTTATTCTTCAATTTGCAGAGGCAAATCCTCGATTTGCAATTGACCTGTCGTCAATAATGGCGGAGTCTTATAATCATGTGTCAAAGAAGCCTGCTGACGGATATACGCCATTTTAATAGCCGCTATCGCCGCTTCCGTCCCTTTATTCCCGTGAATTCCTCCACTTCTGTCAATCGACTGTTGCATGGTATTATCGGTAAGCACACAAAAGATAACCGGAATATCCGTTTGCACATTCAAGTCTTTTATACCTTGTGTTACCCCTTCGCAAACAAAATCAAAATGCTTGGTTTGTCCTTGAATAACGCAACCAATGGCAATTACCGCATCAACCTTTTGAGTCTGAAGCATTTTTTTGCATCCATAAATCAACTCAAAACTTCCCGGCACATTCCAACGGATAATATGATCGGCTGGAACTTCATTTTCCAAAAAAGCCTCTAAAGCCCCTTTGTACAAACCTTCCGTAATCACTTCATTCCACTCCGAAACTACTATTCCAAAACGAAAATCTTTCGCATTGGGAACGGTACTTTTTTCATAAATGGATAAATTTTTATTCTCGGTTGCCATGTTTTTTTTATATTCAGTGTTCCTTATTCAGTATTCAGCGCGATGCTTTTTACTTGCTCGTAAAAAATTAAATTATTGTGCCAATCCGATTAAAGCGTCAATTGTAGCAGCCTCTGGCGTTCCATCAAAATTATCTTTAATATCAGTGAAATATTTCAGCGCCTCTTCTTTATTTCCCATTGCCAAATCCGTTTTTCCGGCCTTCAACAAGAAACGTGGTGTCGTAAAATCATTTTTATTCGATTCAGCTGCTTTTATATAATTTTCTAACGCTTCTTTAGGCTGATTTTTTTGAGCATATGCATCTCCAATAGCTCCTTTTGCCAGAGCACCAAGAATCATATCCTCAGATTTGAATTTTCCTAAATACTCAATAGCTTCTGCATATTTACCGGTATTCAAATAAGCAATACCTGCATAATAGTTCGCTAAATTCCCAGCATCGGTTCCAGAATATTCCTCTGCAATTTTCAAGAATCCGAATTTACCTTCTGAACCATTCAATGATAATTTATACAAGGAATCACTGGCAATTCCTTCTGTAGCCTGTTGGAAATTTTGTTGCGCCACAAACATTTCGTTTGCCGCTTCTTCCTGTTTTGGCTCGGCAATAAATTTTTGATATACTAAATAACCTACTGTAAACAAAGCTACAGCCCCTACTACTCCAATAATTATTTTTTGGTTTTTAGCTACCCAATCCTCTGTTCTAGAAGCCGTTTCGTCTAACTTTGAAAAAACCTCCGCAGTGGTACTGTCTTTTTCATCAATTACTACCTCTTCAACTGTCTCTTTTACTTCTTTTTCTTTTGGTGCTTTATATCCTCTTTTATTGTAAGTCGCCATTTAATTTAAAATTTAGTGAACCGCAAAAATAAAATTTTTATTGAAACCTACGCAAAAAAACAAGATTTTTATACTTATAGGTATGAATATTTTCGAAACCCATACTATTTCCCGCAAAAGCCATTTTTTTTGGCATGTAAAAACTTTAAAATTCCATTTTATCGATATTTTTCAATAATTTGCAGCCTCTTAAAAACGGAACTTAAAATAGCCCATTCCATTGCCGTAATTCTATACAATGTATTTAAAAAAAATATCCTTATTCAATTACAAGAATTTTTCGGAAGCCAATTTCGATTTTGATGGCAAAATCATCTGTTTTGTCGGCAAAAACGGAATTGGAAAAACCAACGTATTGGATGCCATCTATCATTTGGCTTACGGAAAAAGTTATTTCAATCCGCTGGCGGTTCAAAACATCAAACACGGCGAAGAATTCTTTGTTATCGATGCTGAATTCGAAAAAAACGAAAGAACAGAGCAAATTGTTTGCAGCCTGAAAAAAGGACAAAAAAAAGTCTTGAAACGCAACGGCAAAGCCTATAACAAGTTTTCGGATCATATCGGATTCCTTCCTTTGGTGATTATTTCCCCGGCCGACAGGGATTTAATTGTAGAAGGAAGCGAAACCAGACGAAAATTTGTAGACAGTATCATTTCCCAATTGGATTCCCATTACCTACAACAACTGATTCAATACCAAAAAGTAATGAGTCAGCGCAATGCCTTGTTGAAATATTTTGCCCTGAACCATGTTTTTGACAATGATACCTTATCGATTTACAACGAACAATTGGATGGTTTTGGGAAATACATTTTCGAAAAAAGAAAAGAATTCATTGCTGATTTTATTCCCATTTTCAACCAGCATCACCACGCCATTACCGATTCCCAGGAAACGGTTCAACTGGTTTACGAAAGTCATTTGTTCGAAAAAGACCTGGCGACACTGCTTCAGGAAAACATCGCCAAGGACAGGGCCATTCATTATACAAGTGTCGGCATCCATAAAGACGACCTTTCGTTTGAAATCGATAGTCATCCCATAAAAAAGTTTGGCTCACAAGGCCAGCAAAAATCGTTTTTAATAGCCTTAAAACTGGCGCAATTTGAGTTTCTAAAAAAACAAAGCGGTGTAAAACCTATTTTGTTGTTTGATGATATTTTTGACAAACTGGACGAAAGTCGGGTACTGAAAATTGTCGAAATGGTCAATAGTGATACTTTTGGGCAGCTTTTTATTTCCGACACGCATCCGGAACGCACCGAAACAATCGTCAAATCAACGCTTCAATCGTATCAAATTTTTACTTTGTGATTTTAAAAATCACTCCTTTAAGACGGTCAAAATCCATATTTTACGTATCTTAGCCTGTCTCATTTTTAAAATCTAAATCTTTATGAAAATCCACCAAATAACTTCGATTGTATTTTTATTCCTGTTTTTATCCGCCGCTGCGGACAAACCCCAAAACAACATACACACTATTGACAAGAAAACTTTTGCAGAGAAAATAAAAACCACCAAAAACCCTCAAATTCTTGATGTGCGCACTCCCGAGGAATTCAAAGAAGGCCATATTAAAAACGCTATAAACATTGACTGGCTGGGAGAACACTTTGTTCATGACGCCGAAAAATTAGATAAAAACAAAGCGGTTTTGGTGTATTGCAGAAGTGGCAAAAGAAGCAAAAGTGCTGCCGACAAATTACTGGAAATGGGATTCAAAAACATCTACAATCTGGATGGCGGCTATTTGAGCTGGAGCGCTGAGGAATCTAAAAAACCTTGATTCAATCAGCTTAAATTAATTCCATAAAAATAGCCTATCAATATTTAAAAAGACACTATGCTTTCAAAAGACACACTACAATTTCTGGAAGATTTAAAAGCCAACAACAATAGGGAATGGTTTTTAGAGAACAAAAAACGATATGAGGCATTCAAGAAAGACTACCATCAACTCGTTTCGGATTTTCTGGACGCCATGAAACCACTGGATCCCTCACTGGAAATGCTCGAAGTCAAAAACTGCACCTTTAGAATCAACCGCGACATCCGATTTTCAAAAGACAAAACACCCTATAAAACCCATCTTGGCGTTTGGCTTTCCTCCGGCTCAAAAGGTCTAAACCGTGCGGGATATTATGTCCATATCGACAAAGAAGGTAGTTTTATTGCCGGTGGTTTTTATATGCCCGAAGCCGAAGACTTAAAAAAAGTACGCAAAGAAATTGCCTTTTTTCACGAAGATTTAGAAGCCATTCTCAGCGAAAAAAACTTCAAAAGAGAGTTTGTCGATTTTGACCGAAACGAAAGAAGCCTGTTGAAAAACCCACCGAGAGGTTACGAAAAAGACCATCCCGCGATTGAATTGTTAAAATTAAAAAGTTTTGAAACCTCGCAGAAATTCGACATTTCAGAAGTATTAGACAAAAATTTCGTTGCCAAAATGAGTCAAAAATTAATCCTTCTAAAACCACTGGTTGATTTTATGAACCGTGCCTTGGAAACAGATGAATTTTAAAAAAAATCTAAAAATTTCAGCCACGAATTCACGAATTGATTTACAATAATTCGTGAATCCGTGACAAAAAACTTCTTTGATGCAAAAAAGGAAAATACTTTTTCTTGGCGAAACCTACAGACCCGATGCCATTACCTGGATCAATGGACTGAAAGAATTTGGCGGTTTTGAAATTTGCACCTGGGAACTCCAAACTCCCAGCAATTCCAAACGCAATCGGTTCAAAAGAATATTGGAATTTCTCTTCGCCCCTATCGCTATTCGAAAAATAATCCGACAACAAAAACCCGATATGGTGATTGCCGAGAGAACAACCAGCTATGGTTTTCTTGCCGCACTATCAGGAATACAACCCATTGCCATTGCCCAACAAGGCCGAACCGATTTATGGCCGGAAGGTTCCGTTTTATTGCCATTCAAAAAGATAATCCAAAAGTACGCTTTCCAAAAAGCCACACTCATTCACGCCTGGGGACCGGTCATGACCGTTTCGATGAAAGCGATCGGAGTGGACATGTCTAAAGTTTTGGTTTTATCCAAAGGCATCGACCTGACACAATTCACAGCATCCAACACTGATTCTAACCGAATAAACGCCATCGTGACCCGTTCGTTGAACCCCGAATACCGACACGATTGTATCCTGAAAGCCTTTGGACTTTTGAACCAGAAAGACATTGATTTTTCCCTGACCATTGTGGGAGATGGACCCCAGCTGTCCTTTCTTCAAAATGCATCAAAAGAATTGTCTATTGAAAACAAAGTCCGTTTTACCGGAAGAATCGCCAACACGGCATTACCCAAACTATTACAGGCGTCTAATTTTTATATCAGCATGCCCGTAACCGAAGGATTTTCAGCTTCCTTATTTGAAGCCATGGCCTGCAATTGTTATCCTATAGTAAGTGATATCCCGGGAAATCAAAGTTGGATTCGCCATCGCGAAAACGGACAGTTAGTACCGATGGACGATTTTGAAAAATTAGCCGAAGCATTACAATGGGCGTTTGAAAATCCCGGCATCAGAACTGATGCTGTCACAGAAAACCGGAAGTTTGTTGTAGAAAACACCAATTACAAAACCAACATGAAAATTATTGCTAACCGTTATCATGAATTAATCAACAGTCAAAAAACAAATTAGTTCTTTCGTGGAAAAAGGCGGAACCTAAATTATAATTCTTACTTTTGGCCACGAAATAAATCCTGCAAAAAACGTTTTTCATTTATGGAAATTCAAACCCAATTTTCTTTAAAAAACTACAATACTTTTGGCATTGAAGCCAAAGCCAAACAATTTGTTGCCGTTCATTCAATGGATGAATTGAAAACGGTTTTAAAAGAGCATCCAAACGAGAAAAAATTCATTTTAGGAGGAGGCAGCAATATGCTTTTAACCCGGGATATTGATGCGCTTGTGATTCATATTGACCTTAAAGGAAAAAAAATCGTCGAGGAAAACGATGATTTTGTTTGGATTGAAAGTCAGGCAGGGGAAAACTGGCACGAATTTGTACTTTGGACCATTGACCAGAATTTTGGCGGACTGGAAAACATGTCCCTCATCCCTGGAAATGTAGGCACCACTCCGGTACAAAATATTGGAGCCTACGGTACCGAAATCAAAGATACTTTTGTGCATTGCGAAGCGCTTTCCATAGAAAATCAGGAAACCAAAAAATTCACCAAAGAAGCATGTCATTTTGGATACCGTGAAAGTATTTTCAAACACGACGTAAAAGACCAATACGTAATTACATCTGTGGTTTTCAAACTGACCAAACACAACCACAAGATTAACACATCCTATGGGGACATTGCTGCAGAACTGACTAAAAACAACATTACAACACCTACTCTAAAAGATGTCAGTAATGCCGTTATAGCCATCAGACAAAGTAAATTACCGGATCCGAAAGAGCTCGGCAATAGCGGCAGTTTTTTCAAAAACCCTATTGTTTTGAAATCAGATTTTAAAACCATTCAGGCCAAATTTCCGGAAATGAAATTCTATGATGTTTCCGAAACTGAAGTAAAAGTTCCTGCCGGCTGGCTAATCGAACAGGCCGGATTCAAGGGAAAACGTTTTGGCGATGCCGGAATCCATAAAAACCAGGCATTGGTTTTGGTAAATTACGGAAATGCAACCGGACAGGAAATCCTTGCTGTTGCCAAAAAAATTCAGGAAACCGTTTTCAAAACCTTTGGCATTCACATAGAAGCCGAAGTAAATGTGATTTAATTTCCAAATCAGAATGGTGTTCTGAAATATTCCGTTCACCCTAATGAAAATTTAATTTTCTACCTTAAAAAAAACAGAAAACACACATTCTATTCTTATTGAAAAAGAAATATATAAAAGTAGAAAGTAATTGTACTTCGCTATTGAAAATTAACAATTGCTAATTACCTTTGCACTCGATTTTAATAACTCATTAAACACTGATGCTTATACTGATTCTTTACTTTTTTATCGTTATTGTTGCTATTCAACTTTTGTATTATTTAGGTGTTTTTGGAAAATTTGCTTTTGCGAAAGCACAAAAAATAACGCCTAAAAGAATCCCGATTTCGGTCATTGTCTGCGCTAAAAACGAGGAAGAAAATGTAAAAAACTTCATTCCGTTGCTAGCAGAACAAAACTATCCCGACTTTGAAATTGTCCTGATCAATGATGCCTCAAGCGACAACACCTTAGAGGTTTTTGAAGCATTTGAAAAGCAATACCCTAATATTCGTCTGGTAAAAGTGGAAAACAACGAAGCTTTCTGGGGCAATAAAAAATATGCCTTGACGTTAGGTATTAAAGCGGCAAAAAAAGAATATTTATTATTTACGGATGCCGATTGCTACCCCACTTCAAAAAATTGGATTACCGCTATGAGTTCACAATTTACAATGCACAAAACCATCGTTTTAGGTTATGGAGGATATGAAAAAATAGCGAATTCATTTTTAAATAAACTCATCCGTTTTGAAACGCTATTGACAGCATTGCAATATTTTTCCTGGGCCAAACTACATCATCCGTATATGGGAGTGGGTAGAAACATGGCATATAAAAAAGAAGAATTTTTCAATGTAAACGGATTCATCAATCATATTCAGGTGCGTTCCGGTGATGATGATTTATTCATCAATGAAGCAGCCCATTCCCAAAACACAACCATAGCATACACTCCGGAAAGTTTTACCTATTCGAAACCAAAAACCAAATTCAAGGATTGGTTCAACCAAAAAAGAAGACATGTCGCCACGGCCAAACATTATAAAAAAATAGACCAGTTTATTTTAGGCCTTTTCTATAGTTCCCAATTATTGTTTATTTTGTTGGCCACAGTATTATTAGCCTTTCAATTTCAATGGATTCTGGTATTGAGTTTAATCGCTACCCGATATTTGAGTGCTTGGGTGATTGTCGGATTTACTGCAGGGAAATTAAAAGAAAAAGACTTAAAATTTTGGTTTCCTGTCGTTGAATTGGTACTTATATTCACGCAAATCAATATCTTTATCACCAACCTATTCTCAAAACCTGTCAATTGGAAATAAATACTCAAATAGAAAAAGCGAAACAGGGAGATCAGGCTGCTTTTACTTTTTTATTGAATTATTATTGGAGTGAAGTCTACGGATTCATGCTGAAACGCACAGAAAACGAAACCACTGCCGAGGATATCACCATTGAGACGTTCTCGAAAGCCTTTGACAAAATAGCCACATACAACTCCGAGTATCAATTCAACACCTGGCTCATCAGCATTGCCAAGAATGTACATATCGATTTATTGCGTAAAAACAAATCCAGCCTTTTTGTGGAAATTACCGACAACGAGGACCAAAAGGCCTACAACATTGCCGACACCACTCCCTCAGCCGAAGACGACCTGATTACCGAGCAAAATCTATCACAATTGTTGCAATTCATCAAAGAATTGAAACCACATTATCAGGAAGTGATTCAGTTGCGCTATTTTCAGGAAATGAGTTATCAGGAAATTGCCAATAAAATCAACGAACCGCTGAGTAACGTGAAAATCAAACTGCTTCGTGCCAAAAAGTTATTGGCTGAAATCATTCATTCTAAACGATAAAACAACTTCAAAATCATTTGCCGCCTTGTCCGGCTATCCGCTTTAACCCTCCATTAGTTTGCTTTTTTTTACTGGCCGCTACAGGAGCTTCCTTCGGTCGCACTGTATCGACTGTAAAAAAATAGCAACCCAATTCTCGGGGTTGCCGCTGCTATCCGGGGCGAACAAATTCTGAAACAAAATCGAATCCAACCCCATTTATTCCGGTTACAAGAAAAACTTCAAACAGCAAAAAAATACTTTAAAAATAACTCCTGGTTAAACAATATTTTTCTTACCTTTTACGTTAAGAAATAAAACCCACATGCTTATGATTTAACTGTTACGTAACCATTAAATTTCATAAATTATGTCTAAATTAAGTATTTACGAAAGTAACTGGATTAATCTGGTTTTCGAAAACAGAAACAAAGAATATGGAGCCTATCAACTGCGCCAAGAAAGTTCAAGAACCTCCTTTTTTGCTCTTTTTATGGGATTACTGCTTTGTGCCTCGTTGATGATTATCCCCAAAGTTTCGGGTTATTTTCATGCTGAAACAACAATTCCCTCTGAAACAATTACTCCTCTGGACGAAGTGGTTACCGTAACGGATATTTTTCAGGAGAAAAACGAACCCATTCAACAACCCAGTGCAGCTAAACCGGTACAGCAAAAAGCATTAGAAACCATTCCGAAAGACCAATTGCTTAACCCGACTGTTGTTGCCGCCAAGGATGCCGTTCAGGATATTGCCAAAAACGCCGAAAACATCACCATAACTAACCCAAGCCCTGACGGCACAGCCATTACCGGCCTAAACCCAACCGGCGGACAAGGGACAGGAAACGGAATGGCTACCGGAACCGGTGGCAGCGCTACTTTAGATATGGGAGAAACTATCGTAACGACTACTGCTTTAGACAAACAACCTGAATTTCCGGGTGGCATGAGTAAATTTTATAATTATGTGAGTAAAACGTTTAGAACACCAGACCTCAATGACGAAAGTATCGTGCGCATCTATGTTTCTTTTGTCGTGGAAAAAGATGGCAGCATGACCGCCATCCATGTAAAAAACGATCCCGGTTATGGTTTGGGAGCCGAAGCTGTCCGGGTGTTGAAATCATTGAAAACCAAATGGACACCTGGAATCATCAATTCGAAACCGGTTCGAACCGCCTATAGCCTGCCTATCATCGTTCAGGTAAATTAATCTTCCCTAAAATTTCAGAAAAGCAGCATCAAAAAGAGGCTGCTTTTTTTATGGCAAATACCTCATCTAATTCTTTTTTATAATAAAAACCACGCCCAAAGCATGAAGAGTTAAACCTTTATATTAAATTGACTTTCCTTATATTTGCAAATTGAAAATTGATTTATGGAAACTGTTACAGAAAACACTTTACCGATTGGAACCCGGGGCGGAGCCGAACAGAGCGTAGCTAAACCAAAATGGTTAAAAGTAAAACTCCCAATAGGACAAAAATATACAGAACTACGTGGTTTGGTTGACAAATACAGCCTGAATACCATCTGCACCTCAGGAAGCTGCCCGAATATGGGAGAATGCTGGGGCGAAGGAACGGCAACTTTTATGATTTTAGGAAATGTTTGTACCCGCTCTTGTGGTTTTTGCGGGGTTAAAACAGGCAGACCCGAAACGGTAGATTGGGATGAGCCTGAAAAAGTGGCACGTTCTATTAAAATCATGAATATCAAACATGCTGTAATCACCAGTGTAGACCGGGACGATTTGAAAGATGGCGGTTCAATTATTTGGATTGAGACCGTAAAAGCCATTCGCAGAATGAATCCTTCTACCACGCTGGAAACTTTGATTCCGGATTTTCAAGGTATCGAAAGAAACTTGGACCGAATCGTAGAAGCCAACCCGGAAGTGGTTTCCCATAATATGGAAACCGTTCGAAGACTGACACGTGAAGTGCGCATCCAGGCAAAATACGATCGAAGTCTGGAAGTATTGCGCTACCTGAAAGAAAAAGGTATCAACCGCACAAAATCGGGAATTATGTTGGGGCTTGGCGAAGAGGAAGAAGAAGTTTTCCAGACCATGAGAGACCTCCGTAACGCCAATGTTGATGTGGTAACTATTGGTCAATACCTGCAACCCAGTAAAAAACACTTACCGGTAAAGGAATTTATCACTCCGGAGCAATTTGCGAAATACGAACAATACGGACTCGAATTAGGATTTCGTCATGTAGAAAGCGGCCCGCTGGTTCGTTCTTCCTATAAAGCACAAAAGCATATCCTATAAAATTGTTTCATGTTTAAAGTTGCTTAACTTGAAACTTTAAACCGGACACTTTAAACAAAAAAATATTGAAAACAAGAATTGCCATCAATGGTTTTGGAAGAATCGGTCGGAATCTGTTTCGCCTGCTTATAAACCATCCGAGTATTGAAGTCGTTGCCATAAATGATATCGCCGACACCAAAACCATGGCTCATTTAATCAAATACGACAGTATTCACGGAGTTTTACCTTACACGGTGAGTGCTGATGCAAACGGAATTATTGTAGACGAAAAACACGTTTTGTTTTTTCATGAGAAAAACATTTCCAACTTAAATTGGAAAAATGTCAACATCGATATTGTAGTGGAATCGACCGGTAAATACAAAACTTTCGACGAGCTGAATGCTCATATCATTTCCGGTGCCAAAAAGGTGATTCTCTCTGCTCCTTCTGAAGTGGACACGATCAAAACAGTGGTTTTAGGAGTAAATGATCACATCCTTGACGGAACTGAAACCATTATTTCCAATGCAAGCTGTACCACCAATAATGCGGCGCCAATGATCCAAATCATTGATGAACTGTGCGGTATCGAACAAGCGTACATTACCACCATCCACTCCTACACTACCGACCAGAGTTTGCACGACCAGCCCCACAAAGATTTACGCCGGGCCCGAGGTGCCAGTCAATCTATTGTACCCACAACAACAGGTGCTGCGAAAGCACTTACCAAAATTTTTCCTAAATTAGACGGAAAAATGGGAGGATGTGGAATTCGCGTTCCCGTTCCGGATGGCTCACTGACTGATATTACGTTCAACGTGAAACAGGCAGTAACTATAGAAGAAATAAATGCCGCATTTAAAAATGCAGCCGAAAATCATTTTAAAGGGATTTTAGATTACACGGAAGATCCAATCGTTTCGGTAGACATCATCGGGAATAGGAATTCCTGTTTATTTGATGCACAATTGACTTCGGTAATCGATAAAATGGTTAAGGTGGTAGGCTGGTACGATAATGAAATTGGATATTCTTCCAGATTAATAGATTTAATTCTTTTGATAAAAAAACATTAAAAAGCGCCTCGAATGAAATACCTTTTGGTTGTAATCATTTTTTTTAATTCGTTTCTATATTCTCAAAAAAAAGAGACTTTAGACAGTCTCTCGTATTATACAAATCTGGTTAATGCCAACATCAAAGGAAACAATTACAAAAACGCTCTTTATTTCACCCAAAAAGCCATCCTTTTTTGCCAATCCAATTGTAAAAAAATAGACCAGGCAACACAGATATTCAAGCTTGGTAAAATTTATTTTGATTTAAATAAAAATAATGATGCTATTGAAAAATTTTCAGAAAGCATCACTATATTCGAAACATTAGAACCAATTCCCAATTACGCAAAAGCGTATTATTATTTAGGTATTGTCCATTTGAACAAAGGAAATTATGCTTCTGCAGAGATATGTTTCAACAAAGCACAGGCCATCTACAATGAATTAAAAATTGAAGATACTGACGAATTATTGAGCCTTCAAAAAGGTATTTTATACAAAGCCAAAGGAAATTACAATTCCGCTTCTTCCATTTTTAAAACAATAATCGCCAAAGCCGACAACTCAAATATTCTAAATTCAAAAACGGAGGCTTTGTATCAAATCGGATTAATTGAAGAAATACATAATCGAAATAATTTAGCTTTAAATTATTTCAATAAAGCACTAGCATCAAACAATAAAAGCAGCAACTTAGAACAAAAGTCAAATATTTTATTGGCTTTAAGTTCTGTTTATGATAAAATGTTAGATAAAAGCAATGCTTATTCCTATTTGAAACAACATATCAATTTAGAAGAGCGTATTTCAATACTTAATAATGAAAAACTAGGCATTGAAGATTATGAACAGTTCAAAGAATCAGAGCGCTTAAAAAAAATAGCGCAAATAAAAAAACAGACTACAGAAAGAGAAAAGACAGCAAAATTTTCTAAACTGATCAATATTCTGGCAATTGCCCTAATCTGTATATTATCCTTATTGAGTTTATCCCTTTATAAGAACAACATTATCCGGAAAAAATCGAATTTATTATTAAAAGAAAAAAATAATGAATTAATCCTGGCAAAGGAAAAAGCGGAAAAAGCCTCAAAAGCAAGATCCGAGTTTTTATCAACCGTCAGTCACGAACTACGAACTCCTTTAAATGCGATAAACGGAATCACCTACTTGCTGTTACAGGAAAAACCTAAAAAATCGCAATTGCATTATTTACAATCCTTGAAATTTTCCGGAGATTACCTGGCCGATTTCATCAATGATATCCTGGAAATCAATAAAATTGAATCGAACAAAATTGAATTAGAAAGCATTCCTTTTAATTTGAAATTATTACTGGAAAATATCCAATACTCGTTGAAAGAATTAACTTCCAAAAACAACAATCAATTCAACTTGAATATTGATCCCCAAATCCCAAATATTCTGCTGGGCGACCCTACAAAATTATCACAGGTATTTTTAAACTTAATCAACAATGCCCTAAAATTTACCCGGGATGGATTTGTAAACATGAATACCAAAATACTTGCATCAGACGAGGATCATACGACCCTTTCGTTTGAAGTTTCGGATACCGGCATTGGAATTCCCGAAGATAAACTAAAAACGGTTTTTGAAAGCTTCTCCCAAGGCTCTATAGAAATCAATCGTAAATATGGAGGAACCGGACTCGGACTGACTATCGTAAAAAAACTCATCCAATTATTGGGAGGAGATATTAAACTCGAAAGTACCGTTGGAAAAGGCTCTACATTTTCATTCGATTTACAATTCAAAGTAAGCCATCAAGAACTTCCTAATGAGGAGCTGTCCCATGTATTATATGACAGTGCTATCTTAAAAGATAAAAAGATTTTACTGATTGAAGACAACAAGATCAATCAGATGGTTTCTAAAAAAATGTTGGAAAACAAAGGCATTCTTTGTGACATTATTGATAATGGAGAAGATGCCATAAATGCCGTAAAAAACAACCGGTATGATTTGGTACTGATGGATGTTCATTTGCCGGGAATAAACGGAACCGAAGCCACTAAAATCATCAGAGAATTTGACACAAAAACCCCTATAATTGCACTTACCGCCATATCCTTAAATGAGAACCGGGAGATGCTATTGTCTTTTGGTATGAATGACGTACTGACCAAACCATTTGTCCCGGATGACTTTTATGAAGTCATCGCAAAATACGTCTAATAATTCAAGATTAACTCCTTGACTAATTTCCTCAATTCCGGCTCTGCTTTTTCAACAGCCTGTAGAACTGCCGAATGAGAAACTGATTGAATACTGTTTTTATTTCCCATATCGGAAATTATGGAAATTCCAAAAGTTTCCAATTCCATGTGGCGGGCGACAATAACTTCCGGAACAGATGACATCCCAACACAATCAGCACCCAAAATTGCAGCCATTTTATATTCGGCCAGGGTTTCAAAAGCAGGCCCTTGCAATCCCAAATAAACGCCTTCTTCTACCTCCATATCCAGATGCTTCGCCAATTCTTTTGCCTTGGCAATCATTTTTTTGGAATACGGCTCACTCATATTTACAAATCGGGGACCAAAACGTTCGTCATTGATACCACGCAAAGGATGTTCCGGAACCATATTAATGTGATCGGTAATAATCACGAGCGACCCCACTTCATAATCCGGATTAACACCTCCTGAAGCATTCGATACAATTAATTTTTGTACTCCTAAAAATTTCATTACCCGAATAGGAAAAGTTACCTCTTGCATAGAATAGCCTTCATAATAATGAAACCTTCCTTGCATAGCCATTATTTTTTTAGTACCGATAGTTCCAAAAACTAAAGTGCTTTCATGTCCTTCGACAGTAGCTACCGGGAAATTTGGAATTTCAGCATACGGCAACGTACATTCAATTTGAATTTCTTCGGTAAAATTCCCTAATCCCGAACCTAAAACAATCCCATATTCTGGCGAAAAATGAGTTTTACTTTGAATAAAACTGACGGTTTCCTGTACTTGCTCCCACATTTTAAAATACTTTTAAATTTGATTTTAGTAAATAAAAAACAAATTGAGGGACTAAAAATTCTAATCCCTCAAAATTATAAATACCAATAAAAATAATAGCTAAAGTAATTTACTAATCATAGGCAACTATCTCCTAATTCTATAAATATAACAAATTTAAATTTAATGCTAACATCAGAAACTAATTGGGGTTGTACTTCCATATAATCCCATTCTTGGTCTCCAGCTTTTCTATCTTATCATTGTCATACAGATTAGAAAGTAATTCATCTGTTTTATCCAAGTCAATATCCAACAAGGTAGCAAATTCAGCCTGGGTCATGTTATTATACATTTCAAAAAGGGTCAACGGATCAATATCGGTTTTCTTTTTAACAACATCCGGAATAAGTTCATGGATACATTCTTCGAACTTCTCATAAGGTTGAATCCCTTTGAAAGTGACTATTTTCCCAGAACTGTTCGAAAAGAAAAGCGTAGGAAAAGAAGTTATTCCATACGATTTTGCCAATTCTAAATCTTCTACAAAAAGAGTAATGGCTTCCGACTGAATGTCTTTTAAAAGCACGGCAGAATCGAGTCCGCAACTCAGGGCAGCACTTTCAATAAACTCCTTTTTAGTGATATTCTTTTTTTCTAAAAAAACCATTTCCTTAATTCTTCTTAAAAACAAAATAGCCTTTTCTTTATCTTGAAGTTGTGCTGCTTTAAAAGCAACTGAAGGCGGATAAGATGAATCTAACGGATCTTCCAACCACACATCTCCATCTATGGGGGTTTGATGCAATACACTGACATCTTCCCAATGTTTGGCAGCATCCGAAGGACTTTTTATAATCCCTTTATTATATTGTTTCCAGGAAGGCAATAAGCCTCCCATTCTATATTCAATATCCAGATAATCCCCATACTCTAATTCCAGCTTTCTCAATATAGGCTGGATCAACCAACAGGTCGAACAAATAGGGTCAGTAAAATATAAAATTTTAAGCGGTTTTTTAATGGGAATTTTTTTGTTTTTATTATCCGAAATTAAAGGCAGTAAAAAATCGCGTTCACTATGTTTGGTAGGATACAGAAAAAGTTCTTTCACTTCTCTTCCCTGTTCAATGTGTTCTTTGATACTTTGCGCCCTTAAATCATAAAATTTTTGAAAAGCCATATCGAAGTCATGCTGTTTTTGCAACGATTCCACCAGAATTTTTGCATCCAAAATAGCATTTGTGGTCCCCGCACTGGTAAATGGCAAGGATAAATGCGCTGCATCCCCAATTAAAACCACATTATCCTTACTAAAACTTGGCAAAATATCAAAATCCCTGGTGTTCCAAATATAGGTATTTTCAAAATTATTGGCATCCAAAACCTCTGTAACTTCTTTTGGAAAACTGGACAACATGGAATAACAGAAGGATTTGATATCCTTGACATCGGCCTGATTGTTTTCTACAAATTTAGCATTGTATTGCATAAACCATACCGATTCATCATTGAATGTTGGGATATAACCAAATGACAACCCCTTTTCGCCATCCTGTATTTTTTGAAAAATAGTGATATCATCAAGCATTGGAATGCTTTTTTTGGAAACACCCACAATTTCTTTCACTTCGGTTGGAGTAAATTCCGTTTCCCCAAAAATACTTTGACGAACAGCAGAATTACTTCCGTCAGCACCTATAAAAAGATCTCCATATTCTATTTCGCCATTAGTAAAAACGGCCGCAACAGCCATATTATTTTCATACATAAAATGAGAAAACTGTCTTCCGTATCTCATATCTTCTTTTGGGAAAAGCGAGTATAAAAAAGACATTAAATCAATTCGTTTAATACAAAACCAAGGATCCAACTGTATTTTGATCAACTCTTTACCATTAGGCCTTTTTAAACTAAATACTTTTATTTTCTTTTTGTTTAAATCAAAAGGCAAATCGCCGGTCAACTCTTTTAAAACAGTCAGACCCTCAGCATTCATCAAAAAAGCATGTCCCCTGCTGACGATACCTTCCACTTTTTCATTAACGACAACTTCCCAATTTTTTCTTTTCAGGAGTATAGCCGCAGTAAGTCCGGCTATACCTCCGCCTAATATAACTACTTTCATATCATAACCTTTTTTATTCTAGACAATGCATCCGACACTATGGCTTCAGATGTTGCAAAACTCATTCTTATATACCCTTCGGCTCCATCGCCAAACCATTGTTTTAATCCCGGAACCACCAATACTTTTGCCTGATGCAAAAGAATTTCCTGAATTTCCTGACTTGTTTTTTGAGTTGCTTTGATGTTGGTAAAAGCTACATAACAGCCTTCAGGTGCAATACACTCAAAATGGGGTATCGAATTCAATTCACTAACCATCATTGCTCTCATTTTTGTCAGATGTGTTAAAAAATCATCCAACCAATATTCACATTGATTGATGGCTGTAGTCGCAGCAACCTGGGAGATCAGATTGGCTCCGTGTACCGTTGAATGATGGAGCGAGGCATTCATTAATTTCAGAAAATCAATTTCATTATGAGCAACCACGGCACCAATGCGTAAACCCGCCAACCCATAGGATTTACTAAATCCAGTAACCGTTATGGTGCTGTTTCTAATCTCTTCATTAATTGAAGCTATACTGGTAAATACATAGGGGTTGAACACAATATCACTCCATATTTCATCGGATAATATCTTCAAATTGTATTTACAGGCGATTGTTCCTAATTGCAACAATTCCTGTTTTGTAAATACTTTTCCAGTCGGATTTAATGGATTACACAAACAAATCATCTTCGTGTTTTTTCCAATTAATTGTTCTAATTGTTCAAAATCAACACGGTCTGTACCCGGGGGTATCGAAAAAGAAATAGCTTTGGCTCCAACGGATTCGATGGAATAACGAAAAAGAAAATCAACCGGATCAAAAATTATAGCCTCATCACCGGGTTTTAAAAATGCCTTACAAGTCAAATAAATCCCAAATGCAGCACTGTCTACGGCTAAAGTATGGCCCGGAGCAACAGGAACATTCCGTTTTTTCTGGAAATAACGGGCAACACTTTCCCTAAATTCAGGCAAACCCTCAGAAGGACCATAAGAAAAATACCTGTCTTTTGAAAAAGCACAAATAGCCTCAGAAATTTCGGGAGCACATGGAAAATCAGGATCTGCAGCTGTCAATGGGATAACACCGTCTTCTACGGTGGCCCATCTTAAATTATAAGCGCGGGACTTTAAAATTTTTAAATCAACAGTACTATTCGAAAACATAATAAAAGATTGGGGGCAATATTAATAACTATAATTACAATTTACTTCATGAATATATTATTTTACTACAAATAAATTGTAAAATTTTCAATCCTAAAAAAATTAGATCACAATAATACCCCAAAATTTTAAATACTACTCTATCAATACCATAAGAAAAATTAATAGTGCTTTCTATTTTTATCTATATAATTCAATATTAAGTCATCAAAACGTTTCCTTTCGGACAAAAATGAGCATCGAATGGGCAAATAATACAATTGCGATGCCAAAACGGAGTCTTTCAACCGAACGTAATCTTTCTCTGTAGTTATAATAATCGTGTTTGGGGCATTTTCTTTAATTTCTAAAATCTCGCTTTCGGTAAAATGATGATGATCCGGAAAAGTCAAAATAGTGTCATTTTCTTTTTTTAAATAGGAAAAAAAAGATTCCGGCTTGGCAATTCCGGCCAGCAGCACTTTTTCCCGATTCAAAATATCACTCACGAACATTTTTTGATTTGTAGAAGAGATGCAATCATCATACTCAATTTTTGTAAAAAATAAGGCTTGATCCGACGTGATTTTTAGTTTTGTTCTAATGTTGTTTTGGGCTTCATCCGTAAGCGTTTGGGGACACTTGGTTACAATAATCACATTAGCCCTTTGTGCCCCGCTCCTGCTCTCCCGTAAATTACCGGTAGGCAGCATGCAATCATCTGCATACAAATCATCATAGGCAGTAAGTAAAATATAAAATCCCGCTTTTACTTTTCGATGCTGAAAAGCGTCATCGAGCAAAATAACGTCCGGTTTATCTGCTTTTGAAAGCAATTGTTCTATTCCATTTTTACGATTAGCATCTACAGCTACCTGAATCGTTGGAAATTTTTGGTAAAACTGAAAGGGTTCATCCCCCAGGATTTCTGCATTGGAATTGGCATCTGCCAAAACAAATCCTTCGGATTGTCTTTTATACCCACGACTCAGTGTGGCAATTTTACAATTATCCGAAAGCAACCGAATCAAATATTCAATCTGGGGCGTTTTTCCAGTGCCGCCCACACTCAAATTTCCTACAGCAATAACAGGGATATCAAAAGAATAGGATTTTAGAATGCCTTTATCGAAAAGAAAATTACGAATACTTGTAATCAATCCATATAAAATGGCAAAAGGAAAGAGAATTTTTCGTAGTAGGTTCATAAAACAAATATAAAAAGATAAGCTACGAATACACGAATTAAATTGTTCGATTTTTTTTAAAAACCCACTTTATACCTATATTTGAATATATTAATCTTGAAAATGGTTATTTTGCTTAACATTCGTGTATGCATGGCTAAAAAAATGAAAAAATGAAAATAAAAGAAATAATTTCCGTTCTCGAAGAGATGGCACCACTCGCCTATGCCGAAGATTTTGACAATGTTGGTCTCTTGGTGGGCGATATCGAAGCCGAAGCAACAGGAGTACTTGTATGCCACGATGCCTTAGAAAATGTTATCAGTGAAGCCATTGCCCAAAAATGCAATTTGGTCGTTTGTTTTCATCCGATATTATTTTCAGGTTTAAAAAAAATAACGGGCAAAAACTATGTGGAACGTGCGGTTATAAAAGCCATAAAAAATGACATTGCCATTTATGCCGTTCATACGGCATTGGACAATCATCAAAAAGGGGTCAATAAAATATTTTGCAATGCCCTGGGACTTTCCCACACTAAAATTTTAATTCCGAAGCAAAATTACATCAAAAAACTGGTTACCTATACCCTTGCCGAAAATGCAGAGAAAGTGAGAAATGCATTATTTGATGCCGGTGCCGGAAAAATTGGCAATTACGAAGATTGCAGTTTCAATTCTAAGGGAATCGGAACCTACATGGGCAACGAGCAAAGCAACCCGCAATTGGGCGAACGTTTTGAATTTGTAGAAGGAGAAGAAATTAAAATCGAAGTGACTTTTGAGAAACATCTGGAAAGCAAAATCCTGAAAGCCCTTTTCAAAAGCCATGTCTATGAAGAAGTCGCTTATGAAATTTATGATTTGCAGAACCAACATCAAAACATCGGACTGGGTATGATTGGCGAATTAAAAACTCCTATGAAGGAAAAAGATTTTCTGTTGCTCGTGAAAGAAAAAATGCAATGTGGGGGAATCCGCCATAGTGAATTCACTGGAAAAATGATCCAAAAAGTGGCTGTTCTTGGAGGCTCGGGAAGCTTTGCCATCCAAAACGCGATTCATACCGGTGCAGATGCTTTTTTGACCGCCGATTTAAAGTATCATCAGTTTTATGAAGCCGAAAATAAGCTGCTTTTGGCCGATATTGGACATTTTGAAAGCGAACGCTATACAAAAAATTATATTGTTGATTTTCTTAGGAAAAAAATCCTTAATTTTGCCATCATTTTATCTGAAGAGAATACAAATCCAGTTAAGTACTTATAGAATATGACTAATACAAAAGAATTAAGTGTTGAGGACAAGTTAAGAGCCATTTACGATTTACAATTAATTGACTCTAGAATTGACGAAATTAGAAATGTTAGAGGGGAACTTCCTCTTGAAGTGGAAGATTTAGAAGATGAAGTGGCTGGTTTGAGTACACGTTCTGAAAAATTAAAAGGGGAACTTGAAGTAATTGAAGACCTGATTAAAGTAAAAAAGAATGCCATTGATGAGCATAAAGAGGCTATCAAAAAATACACCAAACAACAAGAAACAGTTCGTAACAATAGAGAATTCAACTCTTTAACCAAAGAGGTAGAATTTCAGGAACTTGAAATCCAATTGGCTGAAAAGCAAATTAAAGAAATGAAAGCTTCTATCGAACACAAGAAAGAAGTAATTGCCCAGTCTAAAGAAAAATTAGAGGTAAAATCCAATCACCTGAAACATAAAAAATCAGAATTGGATGCTATTTTGGCCGAAACCGCTAAAGAAGAATCTTTTTTATTAGAAAAATCAACTGAATTTAGAAATTCTATTGAAGACCGATTATTGGCGGCTTACGACAGAATCCGTTCCAGCGTTAGAAACGGTTTGGCAGTTGTTTCTATCGAAAGAGGAGCGTCTGCAGGTTCATTCTTTACCATTCCACCACAAACACAGGTGGAAATCGCTTCCAGAAAAAAAATCATTACAGATGAACATTCCGGAAGAATATTAGTAGACAGCACATTGGCTGAAGAAGAAAAAGAAAAGATGGAAAATTTATTTGCTACTTTTTAAATATATTTAAGTCCCGATACCCATCGGGACTTTTTTTTATTTATTATGAAGAAAACACTTTATTTTATCTATATCAAATCCATCGGATTGTACCTCAATTTTTTGAGTTTTATATTTCCTGAAAAAGCAGTGCAAATTGCCTATTCCCTTTTCAGCGAACCCAGAGATGGTAAATTAGATAAAACAAAGCTTCCCAAAATCCTTCAGGAAACACAAACCGAAATACTCCCGTATGAAGAAGGTCATTTTCAATCCTATATCTGGAAAGGAAATGACACTGTAATTCTCTTAGTACATGGTTGGGAAAGCAATGCTTCCCGTTGGGAAAACCTATTACCTTTCCTGCAAAAAACCGGCAGCACCATTATTGCCATTGACGGTCCTGCGCATGGACTATCCAGCGGTAAAGAATTCAACATTCCGCAATATGCTTCATTTATTGATATTGCCGCCCAAAAATACAAACCCAAATACCTTGTGGGACATTCCTTAGGTGGAAAAACTTGTTTGTATTATCAATCGGTTTATCAAAATGACAGACTGGAAAAAATCGTGATTTTAGGCTCTCCTAGTGATTTCAAAATCATTCTCAACAACTACATCAATTTATTGAGTTTAAATACTACTATTGCCAGAAGTCTCGAAGCGCATTATTTGAACCATTTTAAACTGCAACTGGAATATTTTTCGGGACATCTTTTTGCCTCAACGATAAAAACTAAAGGGTTTATTGCGCATGACCAAGACGATACCGTTGTGTTATTTGAAGAAGGAAAAAAAATTGCCCATACCTGGAAAAACGCTGTTTTTATAGAAACAAAAGGTTTGGGACACAGCATGCACGACGAGGATTTATACAAAAAAATTGTTTCTTTTTTATTTGAATCAAAATAAACGCTTCTTTTTCGGAATACTTTTCCAGCCCAATTTCAAATTTACAAATTAAGTCTTTTTGAGTCAGCCAAAGCAAATGAACAAAGTAAATTGACTACTTTTGCATCATGGAAGAAAATCTAAAACGCCTCAACAAATTCATAGGAGAAACAGGATATTGCTCCCGTCGTGAAGCAGATAAATATATTGAAGAAGGTCGTGTAACCATCAATGGAGTTGTGCCGGAATTAGGAACAAAAGTTGGTCCAAATGACGAAGTACGCATTGACGGTAAACTGATTCATGAGAAAAATGAAAAACACGTTTACCTTGCTTTCAACAAACCTGTTGGAATTGAATGTACCACCAATCTGGAAGTTCGCAACAACATTGTCGATTACATTAATTATCCAAAACGTATTTTCCCTATAGGCCGATTAGACAAAGCCTCTGAAGGTTTGATTTTCATGACCAATGATGGCGACATTGTCAACAAAATATTGCGTGCCCGAAACAATCACGAAAAAGAATATACTGTTACCGTCAACAAACCCATTACCGACCGTTTTATCCAGCGAATGGGTAATGGTGTTCCTATTTTAGAAACAGTAACGCGAAAATGCAAAGTCGAACAGATTAGTAAATACACCTTCAAAATTATCCTGACACAAGGTCTAAATCGCCAAATTCGTAGAATGTGTGAATATTTAGGCTATGAAGTTACTGCCTTGAAACGCATCCGTATCATTAATATTTCATTGGATGTTCCTGTGGGACGTTACCGCGATTTGACTGATGCTGAAATTAAAGAATTAAACGAATTGATCGAGCCTTCGAGTAAAACTGAAGAAGCAAGTTTGCCTAAAACTGAAGCTCCAAAACGCCGAACCGAATTCATCAAAAAAGATGATCCCCGGTTTAAGAAAAGAGGCGATTATTAAATACAAAAAATCCCATTTCGCTTTAAAAAACGAAATGGGATTTTTCATTTCCTTACTTTTTAACATTTACAAACTCATAATACAAGGCTTTAGATAAAAAGCTTTCACGTTGCTTCTCTTCCACTTTTTGGTTTATAGCATCCAATTGCTTTGCTTGTCCAGGCTTTGAAGCAAAATAATCCTGATAAATTTCTTCATTGAAATTCAGTTCACTCAAATATTCAGCATCTACTCCTTTCCCAACAGCGATATTATAATTCGTAATCAGATTTCCCCAATTGACAAAACCGCATATCAGAATCGTTCCATAGCAATACCAAATCATTTGATTAAAAAGGAAAGCATTTGTTTTTTGTTTACTGATTTTTATAAAAGAAATCAGTAAACAAATTATTGCCAAAATCAAAAAAGCATAAACTCCTAATCGTTTATAGGTCAAGCCAAAACAGGTAACATATTCTGAATTTTTGATCATCGCACTCAATATTAAAACGCCGTTTAGGAAAATCCAAATTTTAGATAAGTATTTCAAGTTTCTTGCTTTTTTATCAAAATTAAATCCCCCTTTAAAATAGAATAAAAGTACACCAACTGCCATAACGATAGAGAAAATGACTGCGTTTACCCTTTCGTGTGTAGCTGAACTTAACTTTGATTTTTCGACAACTTCAAAAAACTGTTCATAATTATAAGTGACTATAAAAACTAAAAGCAGCGCATTTAAAAGCAATAAAGTAATGGCACCGCTTTTTCTTTCAAAGTCAATATCCAGAAAGGAAAACGAACTTTCTTTTTGATTTTTAGCCTCTTCACTAAAATCATCGTTCAGCATTTGGTTTTTCTCATAGCAAACTTCAGGTATCCAATAATTCCAAAAAGTAAACGAAATGTAAAAACCTAAACCACTAATTACAATTAATTGCCAAATATTAATATCCAAATAATAATTCGTAAACAAAGACGAAAAATGCGCACTTCCAAAAGAATAAACGATAAAAAACAATCCTAAAAACACGGTCGGAATAATAAAATAGGCGATTACCTTTTTGGCAAAACCACTATTGACTTTCCGCTTAGGAAGATACTGACTAAAGATGAACATACGTCCTAACGAAGCTATTCCGTTCAAAAAAACCAACGGAATAGCTTGTATAACTTTAAGATTGGGCTCCTGAGTTTTGAATTGTAAAAAAATAATTGATAAGGCTAAGGCCAAAAACGTAGCAAAATCGCCATACCAGGCAAAAGCAAAACAAGACAAAACCGAGGTAATTACCAAAATCAAATGCAACCTGGTGCTTAACTTTTCTTGAAAGAAATAACAGATCAGGCTTATTAGCAGCATCCCGAAAATGGATAAGTTAACACCTAATTCCTCATCGTAAAAAAGCAGGGTAAAAACCAAACTGCTGGCTAAAATAAAATGTAGTTTTTTCATAATTCATAAATTAAAAGTACTTTGCATTTCAAAGTTTTTAGACAAAAAATTTTAGTTATTCGATTTCATTAATTTTTCAAGACTATTCAAATGCTCGTTAAAGGACGCGCGTCCTCTATTAGTCACCCGGTAGGATGTTTTAGGTTTTTTACCCACAAATTCCTTTTTAATTTCAATGTATTCTGCCTTCTCTAAAGCCGAAGAATGACTGGCTAAATTGCCATCGGTAATGTTTAAAAGCGTTTTCATTTCGGTAAAATCAATCCAGTCGTTAACCATCAAAATGGACATAATCCCCAATCTGACACGACTTTCAAAATCCTTATTTAACTTATCAATGATTCCCATTACCTGGTTGCTTTATTTGTATTTTTTAAACATTATTAATCCGTACAATATATGTAAAACACCAAATCCAAGAATCCAAAAAATCAAACCGTAACCCAGATAAAACATAGAAACACATCCCAAAACAACCTCAAAAAAACCCAAATATTTAATATCCGAAAAAGTATATTTCTCCGCATTGACAAGTGCTAAACCATAAAACACTAAAGTGGCCGGCGCAATCAAAACATACATTTGATGAAATAAAAGAGCCAAACAAAACAGTCCTCCTACTGCCAACGGAATCGCCAGATTCAATAACATGTTTTTAGTTGTCGAAGTCCAAATAGGTAAATTGTACTTTTTGCTTTTTCTAATGGTAAATAAAATTCCGAATGTTAATGCAAAAGCAAAAATAACAATCCCACTAAAGACAAGTTCTGAAACTAAACTCATCGAAAACGCATTATCTTTTCCTTCGAAATAATCAATTCCGTTTTTCTCAAACAATTGATACGCATACAAACCGCCAATCAAGGCAGACAATCCTGCAAATACTCCTGAGAGCCCGCTTAAAGATATAAATCTTGAAGAACGCTCCATCATAGAGCGAATATGTGATAAATCTTCCTGATGCTTCTGATTCATAATTAAAGTACTTTGAAATACAAAGTTAATTTAATTTTATAAATGATAAAATATAAACTGATTTAAATTTTAAAAAAACAGACTACTGTCAAATACTCTTCTAAATAACTAAAAATCAGCAGTAATTTTCCTAAATCTAAAATGTTAAATCAAAAAATATTACGTAACTTTAATCTTCCTTAAATTTTTGATTTTCAAAACATTATACTTAACTCTTATTTTTTGTATTATGAAGAAAAAGCTAAAATTACCCAACATCATGTTATTTCAATCCATCAGAAAAAGCAGCAAAACCATTTCCGCACTAATGACTTTGGCATTTTTGAATATGTGCATGGGCTGCTCTTATTACAAAGCCAAAACAATACCGACAAATTCGGATAACTTTGCCACAAAATATAAATCCATCGATAAAAATGACCGGTATCTTATTATCCATTCCGGAGATCAAACATGGCATTTAAACAATCTAATTGTAAACGAAGACAAAAAAGAAATTACAGGTTCGTTAATGCCTGTCAGCGAGAGCCATACTTTATATCCATTAAAAAAATACCAAAATTCCCGTGTTTACAACAAATCCAAATCATCGGGTAAAACATTGGAGCTTCATTTTTTTACTCATGAACCTATAAATGTAAGCTCTTCTCCTGAAGTGGTTATTCCATTTTCGAATATTAACGAAATAAAAGTGTATCAACCCGATACTGGAAAAAAAGTTTTAAGCATTGTCGGTTTTACCGTTGCATCCCTAGCCGTCATTGCAATTATTATTGTAGCAACTAAAAGCTCCTGTCCTTTCACTTACATAAAAGAGGGAAATTCATATACTTTTACAGGAGAGTTGTATCCAGGAGCCATACTTCCATCGCTGGAACGAACCGACTACCTCCCGTTGCCCAATTTCACCGCCCAGAATGAAGAATATGAGCTTAAAATCACTAATGAATTATTAGAAATTCAATATACCGATTTGGCTCAGCTTGTGGTTGTAAACCATTCCCAATCCCAAGAGGTTTTATTGGACCAAAATGGAAAACTGCATACTATTTCTAAAAAAGAAGCTCCAGAACAAATAACATCTAATGACCATCCCATTACAATTAAACCTTCTTTAGAAAAAGATACCAACACCTACCTTTTTGATAAAGAAAATTTTACGGACAAAGGAACAAACAATATCGTTTTGACATTTAGCAATAGTACTCCATCCAATCAGGTGAAATTAGTGCTATCTGCCAAAAACTCCCTTTGGTTTGATTATGTTTATGGCAAATTCAATGAACAGTTTGGTTCTTATTACAACCAATTTCAAAAACAACAACGAAACGTCCCTGCAGAAAAAAACATTCAATGGCGAAATGATCAAGGGATTCCGTTATCTGTCTATGTTAAATCCAACAACGAATGGGTTTTGGTTGAAAAAATAAATCCGGTTGGCCCCATGGCATTCCGGGATTTGATTATTCCAATTGATTTGAAGAAAACAAACACTCCAAAAATCGAAATAAAACTGGAATGTGGTTTTATGTTTTGGGAAGTTGATTATGCAGCCATGGATTTCAGCAAAGACCTTCCTTTAGAAATAAAATACATCAATCCTACTTCGGCTATTGATGAGAACGGTAAAGATGTCACCCAATTATTGGAGAAAGAAGATCAAAATTATTTAATCCAGCCCAACATAGGCAATGAAGTTGTCATCAAATACCATGTAAAATCTCCAAAAACAGGTGAGAAACAAAGTGTCTTCCTCAAAAACAGAGGCTATTATGAATACATCCGAGATTATAAAGGACTGCCAAATATTGCCAAATTGAAAGCATTCCGGGAGAAAGGAGCACTTTCGCAATATTCTAAAGAGGAATATACCCGATTCAACACAACTCGCAATCTGACAGCAATAGTATTTAATCATGAATAGCAATAATTATATCAATCCAAGTGTTTCCGTTTCTTTTGTCAAAGAAGACACAACCAAGGTTCCCCAAGCCGAAAACAGACAATCTCTGGTTTCAGGATGGAGAAAGAAATTGGCGGTGTTATCCTTTCGTCTCACAATTATTGGTATAGCCATCAAAAGCTATACTAATCCATGGTATTGGTTTTACATCCCTTTAACCTTAATCAAACTTAGAAGAAAGAATCTGGGGCAACACTATTTAATCAAACTGGCTTACGTCAATGAAAGATATTATTGGGGACTTTATACTCCGGGCTGGAACGGGATTCCGTTCAAAAATTTTATTGCTTCAGAAATGAACCATATTAGTCCTGTAAAACAAAAAGTAAACCGTTTCATCAATGCCTATGTCGCCATAACAAAAAAGTGTTCCCTACAATGCGAACACTGCTATGATTGGGAAAACCTAAATAAAAAGGAAACCCTTTCCTCTGAACAATTAAAAAACATTGTTGCCAAAATTCAGGAACGCGGTGTCAGTCAAATTCATTTTTCCGGAGGCGAACCGTTGTTAAAAGTTGATTTATTGATTGATATTTTGAACAGTGCCAAAAAAGAAACTGATTTTTGGGTATTAACATCTGGATTCAAATTAACATCAGACAATGCCAAAAAATTAAAAGCTGCTGGCTTAAATGGGGTCATAATAAGCCTCGATCATTTTGATCCCGAAAAACACAACCAATTTCGAGGTTTTAAAGACGCCTATTACTGGGTTGAAAAAGGGGTCCAAAATTCCATCGACAACCAATTGGTTGTTGCTTTATCACTTTGTACCACAACAGACTTTACCACTCTGGACAACCTCATCGCTTATACCAATCTTGCTAAAAAAATGGGCGTTTCCTTCATTCAAATATTAGAACCTAAAGCAGTCGGCCATTATTCCGGCAAAGAGGTTTCTTTATCCGAAGATCAAATTAGACTCTTGGAAAATTTTTATTTAGAAATGAACTACAATCCGAAATACAAAGAATACCCGCTCATCAGTTATCATGGGTACTACCAAAGAAAACAAGGATGTTATGCCGCTGGGAACCGCAGTTTTTATGTTGACTCCGACGGAGACCTAAATGCCTGTCCTTTTTGCCAATCAAAAACAGGAAATGTATTGGATGATGATTTTGATCATTCGATATTGAAATTGCAAAATTCAGGATGCCATCAATTTGATTCAAATGAAATTTAAAAAATGTAACTATGTTTTTCTTCAAAGAAAATAGCTGGATGGCAGGGGCCTTTATATTAATTTTCAGGTATCTCCTTATAGCGGGAATAGCCTATTTTGTTTTTTATATCTGGAAGAAAAACAAACTTTCCCATTTAAAAATCCAACATAAACTCCCTTCTTCCAACCAACTGAAAAATGAGATTTTGTATTCTTTGCTCACCTTGCTGATTTATAGCGGAACAAGTGGAATCGTTTTGTACTGGTATCAAGGAGGAATTACAAAAATATACCTTGATGTAAATGATTATGGAATATTGTATTTAATAGGAAGCGTATTCCTCATGATTGCCATTCATGATACTTATTTTTATTGGACACATCAATTCATGCACCGCTATAAATGGCTCTATAAGTTTCATAAAATTCATCACCTGTCCCATAATCCAACGCCTTGGACAGCCTTTGCCTTCCATCCGGTTGAAGCATTCCTCTCGTTGGGAATAATTCCATTGATTATTTTTTTCATCCCCACGCATCCATTGGCACTCATATTATTCCTTACTTTCATGACTGCCTACAATGTTTTAATTCATTTAGGCTATGATATTTTTCCTAAAAGAAATTTTTTTCATCTTATTGGAAAATGGCAAAATACGACTGCAAATCATGATTTACATCACGAAATTAGCGGCGCTTTTAATTATGGATTGTATTTTTCTATCTGGGATCGGATGATGGGAACCTATGCCGAAAAACATTCCGAAATTAAGAACAGAAGAAATTGCTAACCTTTTTTAAAAACCTCAAGTATTTTTTTAAACAAAAAAGCCCTAAACTTTCGTTTAAGGCTTCTTTTATAAATAATATAATCTTATTTTCTGCTTCTGATTTTTCTGGCCAAAAGTGTATTTTTCAACAACATAGCAATCGTCATTGGTCCTACACCTCCCGGAACCGGAGTGATGAAAGAGGCTTTTTTACTAACACCATCAAAATCAACATCTCCTTTTATTACATAACCTTTGGTATTTGATGTATCTTCCACACGAGTAATTCCCACATCAATAATAACAACGCCTTCTTTTACCATATCTGCTTTTAAAAATTCTGGCACTCCTAATGCCGTGATAATGATATCAGCATTTTTAGTGTATTCTTCCAAATTTTTGGTGCGACTGTGTGTCAATGTTACCGTTGAATCACCAGGATATCCTTTGCGGCTCATCAAGATACTCATTGGTCGGCCCACAATATGGCTGCGTCCGATAACTACGGTATGTTTTCCTGAAGTTTCTACTTTATAACGCTCTAACAACTCCATAATTCCGAATGGGGTTGCCGGTAAAAAAGTTTCCATATCCAAAGCCATTTTACCAAAATTAGCCGGATGAAAACCATCCACATCCTTATCAGGGTCAATCGCCATCAAGATTTTTTCTTCATTGATATGCTTAGGCAAAGGCAACTGAACGATATAGCCATCCAGATTATCATCTTCGTTCAACTCTTTTATTTTTGCCAGCAATTCCGCTTCCGTAGTTTCTTCTGGCAAAGCTACCAAAGTCGAGTCGAAACCAATTTGCTCACAGGAGCGTACTTTACTACCCACATAAGTTAAACTTGCTCCATTATTACCAACTATGACAGCTGCTAAATGAGGTACTTTCTCCCCATTGGATTTCATTTGTTGTACTTCGGCGGCAATTTCGTTTTTGATATCTTCCGAAGTTTTTTTTCCGTCTAATAGTTGCATTTCTTCTTGATTAAAAATTGAAAGTTTACAATTTAAAGTCTTAGCACCTTAAATAAAACTTCTTAAATATTTGTTAGTTCATTTCAAAACTGATTATTGGCACTGAATAGGGAAGAATACTTGCTTATCGCATTCCAGGCATACCCGGCATTCCACCTTTCATGTTACCCATCATTTTCATTAAATTCTTTCCACCAGGACCTTGCATCATTTTCATCATTTTGCTCATTTGGTCAAATTGCTTCATCAATTGATTCACCTGTTCCACTTTGGTTCCGGAACCTTTCGCAATTCTTGCTTTTCTTTTCACATCAATGATGGCTGGTCTGCTTCTCTCGGCTGGTGTCATCGAGTGGATAATCGCTTCGATATGTTTGAACGCGTCATCTTCGATTTCTACATTTTTCATAGCTTTGGAAGCACCCGGAATCATTCCGACTAAATCCTTCATATTCCCCATTTTCTTCACTTGCTGAATCTGGGATAAGAAGTCATCAAAACCGAATTCGTTTTTAGCGATTTTCTTCTGAATCTTTCTGGCTTCCTCTTCATCAAATTGCTCCTGGGCTCTTTCTACCAAAGACACCACGTCTCCCATTCCCAGGATACGCTCGGCCATACGAACCGGATAGAACACGTCAATAGCTTCCATCTTTTCGCCCGTACCAACAAATTTGATGGGTTTGTTCACTACCGTTTTAATGGATAATGCTGCTCCTCCACGGGTATCCCCGTCTAATTTGGTAAGGATAACCCCGTCAAAATTTAAGATATCGTTGAAGGCTTTGGCTGTATTTACCGCATCCTGACCCGTCATCGAATCGACTACAAATAAGGTTTCCTGTGGTTGAATCGCAGCGTGAACACGTGCAATTTCGTCCATCATTTCCTGGTCTACCGCCAAACGTCCCGCCGTATCGACAATCACAACATTAAATCCATTGGCTTTGGCATGTTTGATGGCGTTTTGGGCAATCTCAACCGGATTCTTGTTTTCCGGCTCAGAATATACCTCAACCCCAATCGAATCCCCTACAACATACAACTGTTGAATCGCCGCCGGACGGTAAATATCACAAGCCACCAAAAGTGGTTTTTTATTCTTTTTAGTTTGAAGATAATTCGCCAATTTACCGGAAAAAGTGGTTTTTCCTGACCCTTGCAAACCAGACATTAAAATTATGGATGGATTTCCGGAAAGATTAATTCCGGACACATCGCCCCCCATTAATTCTGTCAGTTCATCTTTGACCAATTTCACCAACAATTGTCCCGGCTGAAGCGTAGTTAATACATCCTGACCTATGGCTTTATCTTTTACCCTAGTGGTAAAATCTTTGGCTATTTTAAAGTTCACATCGGCATCAAGTAAGGCTCTACGAACTTCTTTTAAAGTTTCGGCAACGTTTACTTCGGTGATTTTTCCGTGCCCTTTTAGTATATGAAAGGCTTTATCTAACTTATCGCTTAAATTATCGAACATGATTTTTTATTTTATTGAAGTGCAAATTTAGGCATTTGATTTATAACTTTAAATAGTATTATAAATAAAAAAAGACCACCTTTTGAAGATCGTCTGTTTTTTTAAAATTATGGAATTCTATTGACCGCTTTACTCAATTTACTTTGGTAAAAAATAAATAGTCGGTTTCCATCCCGCTGTTGCTTGTTTCTCCCCTAAAACGAATCTGGGCAGCATTAAATTCAAATAATTTCCAGCCTTGATCCAATTCGTGAAGTAAATCAGGATTGAAACTTATTTTAAATTCCCGGATTCCATTATTGATTCTGGTTTCCCAATGCCCCATCAAAGCTATTCCGGATTTTGTAGCGATTACCGATTGGTCGTTTTTGAAAACAAATACATATCCATTGTACAATGACGTTCTTTCAAAATCATCATAGAAATAAGAAATCTTCCAAAACCCATTTGTCAGGGTTCCCATAAAATCGAGGGACATATTTTTATTTTCCGGACAGTGAACTAAAGCCTCTTCAATATTGTTTTCTAACTGTCTGTTATCGTTTATCGTTATAAATTGCCCATTTTCATTTTTAATAGTTAATGGATAACCAAAGGCAATATATTGACTTTCCTTTAAGCTGGATATGAAATTATAGAGCGATTTATTGTCGGAAATTTTGACAGAACTGGCGATTTGCTTCGTGCTATCATAAATATTTATCGTCAGGGGGAAAACAAAATCCAAACAATTTATTTTAAAAAAATCATTGGAATGCAATTCACAGTCATGAAGTTGCGTATTAAAATCGGATTGATTTCCTATTATTTTTTGGCTGTAATCATTAAAAATCAGGGTTATGGGAAAATGAAAATAAACGATATCATTATCAATAACGCTTAAATTCTTTGCTTTTTCAACTAACAGATAATCCGTTTTGGAATTTAGTGTAATTTCTATGGTATTAATGGTGATAACGTATGGAAATTTCACCATAAAACAATCCGCATTATCCACTACATTATCCTGAGAAGTATTTTGCATCGCAATCCGTTCCACATACGTAGTTAACGGTGTGGTTTTCAGAATAGTCTCCTGCGTGTTATATTCCTGATCCGCTATTTCACTTTGACAGGAGAATAGCACGAACAAACTCATGACAGACAGAAATCGTATATAATTCTTAAAACTTGACATGGTATTTTTTAATCAAATGTACTAAAGTTTAAACTTATTCTTGGACATTGGAAGCAACATCACTCACAAACAGCTGTTTTTAAATTCCAATTTATTTGAAAAACCGCTTATTTAGACTCAGAGGAAATTGCAATTCATCGAAAACAATTATAACAAAAATCACGTTTTAGTATCCTAAGCAAACATTAAGCGATGCTTAACCATTATAAAACAATTTAGTTTACTTTTACCCTACTACTTAAATTAAAATAAATATATATTTGTGACGCAAAAATAGAAAAAAATAAATGCCAAACACAACAAAATCAAACACTTGCGATGAAATTATTTTTTCATCCTTTTTTAAAAACAATGTAAAAGCCCTTCGGAATTTTCTTTTTTACAAATTTGGCAACAAAGACCAGGCTGAAGATTTAACGCAGGAAGCCTTTATTAAACTATGGCAAAATTGCGCTTCAGTCCCGATAGAAAAAGCAAAATCGTATATTTATACTATCGCCAATAATAGTTCCATAAATCAAATCGCTCATCAAAAAGTGGTTTTGCAGTATCAAAAGAATTTCACCGGCCAGGACAAAACCAATGAAAGTCCGGAATACCTTCTGGAAGAAAAACAATTTCAAATGAAACTGTTGAAAGCCATTGAAGAGTTAAATGAAAAACAACGGGTCGCTTTTTTAATGCACCGGATTGACGGCAAAAAATACAGCGAAATTGCAGCAGCGCTGGACATTAGTGTAAAAGCGGTAGAAAAAAGAATTCATTTGGCTTTATCAACTTTACGCAAACAAATTGACTTGTAAAAGTAGGGTAAATGGATTTCTATTTGTTTTAATAGTACAACACAGATACAATGAAAAAAAACATATTAGCCAAATGGCTTAACAACGATTTATCAGAAAAAGAATTAGCTGAATTTGAAGCGAGTCCTGATTTTGAAAAATATGAAAAGATAAAAAACTACACTGCACACTTGGAAGTTGGTGATTGGGATGAGGCTGCTACCTTAAAACAGGTACTTCAGCACTCAAAAGCAACTACAAAAGTTGTCCCATTATACAAAAAATGGATTGTCCGGGTAGCGGCCATTTTTATTTTAGGCCTCGGAATCACTTGGATAATGGATCATTTTGTTCCGCAAAAAGAAATGGCAGCCTATGGAGAAACAACCTCTTTTTCTTTACCGGACCAATCCGAAGTCGTGTTGAATTCAGGTTCAGCAGTCGAATTCAAAAAATGGAAATGGAAAATTAACCGCAGAATTGAATTAGAAGGAGAGGCTTATTTTAGAGTGGCCAAAGGCAGACGTTTTGAAGTAAAAACAAACCTCGGAAAAGTAGCCGTTTTGGGAACCCAATTTGATGTTAAAGCCCGAAAAAGCAGATTTGATGTCACCTGCTACGAAGGCCGGGTAAAAGTAAATTACAAGGACAAACAGATTATATTGACCCACGGACAAAGTGTAACTTTTGAAAACGGAAGACAAACCAACAGAACCGTCAATGCATTACAACCGGAATGGATTGACCATCAAATTGCTTTCAACAAAGAAAACATCCTTAGTTTACTCGACGAAGTAGAAAGACAATACAACATTAGCATCGAATTAAAAACCAAAGACACCAACGCCTTATTTACCGGAAAATTACCAACTGAAAACCTCAATGTCGCCTTACAAATTATCAGCACCACCTATAATTTGAAAGCAACAAAAGTTGCAAAAAACAAAGTAATTTTTGAAGAAAAATAAATGTTGCCTTATAAACGATTTCATTTTTTGTTTTTTTGGGTCGTCTTCGTCTTGAAAATTTCAGCTCAGGACAAAGGCAAAGCAATTCCATTGAAAAATATTATAATCGCTATTGAACAACAACATCAGGTAAGTTTTAATTATACGGAAAATAATGTAACCTATATTACATTAATCCCTCCTGAAGCAGCCTTTTCCTTAGAGCAAAAACTGAATTATCTCGAAAAAAAAACCAATCTGTCGTTCGAGAATATTGACAACAAATTCATCAATATTTTTAACAGAAACGATAGCAATACAAAAATCATTTGTGGCTATGTATTTTCAAGTACAGACAACAAACCGCTCCAAAATGCCAATATCCAATTCATAGACAGCAGTGCTATTGCAACAAATGCTAACGGCTATTTTGAATTTAAAAAAGACAAAAAAAATGAATTTTGGGTCAGTCATATCGGATTTACCACTAGGAAATTTTCGATGGCTAATCTGGAAAACAAAAATTGTTTTAAAATCATATTAGAATCTAAAATTACGGAACTCCAGGAAATCAAAACCAATCCTATTTTAGCTTCCGGAATATCAAAAAACACCAATGGTTCTTTCGAAATTAAACCAAAAAAATTCAGCATTCTGCCCGGATTAATAGAACCCGATGTCCTGCAAACCATGCAACAAATTCCGGGTATAAACAGTATTGACGAAAGTGTTGCCAGTATCAATGTACGCGGAGGCACCCATGACCAGAATCTATTTTTGTGGAATGGAATAAAAATGTACCAAACGGGACATTTTTTTGGTCTGATATCGGTATTCAATCCTAATTTGGCGCATACCATTTCTATTTATAAAAACGGCAGCTCTGCCTTTTATGGTGAAAGTGTCTCCAGCGTAGTCACCATTTCCTCCACTCCAGAAACGAATGAAAAAAACACTTTTAGCGCCGGAATCAATATGATTAATGCGGATGGGTATCTAAAATACAATCTTTCCAAAAAAAGTTTTATTGAAATTTCAGGACGAAAATCAATCACTGATTTTGTAGAAACCCCCACATACAAAGAATACTTTAACAAAGTGTTCCAAAACACGACGATTACTGATTTTTCCCAAAAACAAAACATCGATTATCAAAGTGACAAGAAATTTGGCTTCTATGATGCGACCATTAAATATGTGCAAAAAATTGGGACTAAAGACCAGCTTATCGTGGATTTGATCACCATAAATGACCGACTCAAAGTAGTTCAAAGTGCCTCAGTCAATAACACCACACAATCTGAAAATGATGTTTTACGTCAAAAAAATTACGGGGGAAATTTATTCTGGAAACGAAACTGGAACAATTCAAACACCACTAAAGTAAACGTTTATACTTCTTCGTATGAACTTTTGGCTGACAAGAGCATTACAAACGGAACTCAAATCGTAACCCAGAAAAACACCATTCAGGATAATGGGGTCAATATCGAAAACAATCATATAATCAATGCCAAATGGTGTTTTAATAATGGCTATCAATTCAATGAAATTGGTGCGACTAATTTAGACGAAGTAAATAGTCCTCATTTCTATCGAAAAGTCAAAGATGTTTTAAAAACACACGCCTTAATCCTCGAAGGAAAATACCAGGACACGCTCTCTAAAATTTATTTCAACACCGGATTACGCCTCAACTACATCGAAAAATTCAAAAAAATTATCGCAGAACCACGATTACAGTTTAATTACGGCATCAGTAAAAATCTAAATCTGGAAATTTTAGGGGAGTTTAAAAATCAAAATTGCCAACAAATTATCGATTTACAGAAAGACTATTTCGGAATTGAAAAAAGACGTTGGATTATATCGAACGACAGTACTATACCTATTCAAAAAAGCAGACAGGCATCTATTAATTTATCCTATAAAAAAAACGACTGGCTGGTTAGTGTGGAGAATTTCTACAAGAAAGTATCCGGAATTACAAGCTCCAGCCAAGGTTTTCAAAATCAGTTAGAATTTATAAAAATCAACGGCGATTATGAAGTGGCCGGCACTGAAATTCTGATTCAAAAAAAGATCAATCATTTTTTAACCTGGCTGAGTTACACGTTCAACAACAATAATTACCACTTCCCAACCTATGAATATCCGTTTTTCCCAAACAACTTTAAAATGGATCATAGTATTTCCTGGGCCGGAGTTTATGAGAGAAATAATTTCAAAATTGCATTGGGAACCAAGTGGTCTTCAGGACGTCCGGAAACCACACCAAGCAGCACAGAAATAAACCCCGACAATCCTGTAATTGCCTACAACAAACCCAACAACAAAAATTTAAGTCCTTTTTTTCAGTTCAATCTTTCTACGACATACAAATGGGAAAGTGCGAATGGGATGCAATATAAACTGGGATTATCTATCCTGAATATCTTAAACAAGAAAAATGAAATTAGCGAATATTATCGAATCAGTTCGTTGACCAATGCCATAGAAGAAGTAAAAACATTTTCACTACAAAGAACCCCAAATATCAGTTTTAGAGTTAGCTTTTAATCTGAAATCAACGCTACTCCCATAAAATTATCGACAAAAAAGCAAAATCCGGGTAGGGTAAACTATTGCCTGCCTGTTTTATAATAAAATTGATTAAAAAAAGTCCATTATGAACAGAAAAGAATTTTTTGCAAAAGTAGGTTTTGGTGCTGCTTCAGCATTATTACCGGCATGCATTGCTGGTTTAGCGACCAGTTGTAGTAGTGATGAAGGAAGCACCGCAGCTCCAACCTCAGTAGATTTCACTTTAGATATTTCTACCGGATCATTAGCGACCAATGGCGGTTATTTGGTAACCAATAAAATCGTGGTTGCCCGGGTAGACGCCACTACTTTTCTGGCTGTATCTGCTGCCTGTACGCATGAAGGCACCAATGTAAATTATATAAGTTCCAGCAATAGTTTTCATTGCCCAAATCATGGAGCCAATTACAGCAATACCGGAGTACATCTAAACGGCCCGGGATCGGCCAATTTAAAACAATACAACGTAAGCCTTAGCGGAAATTCACTTCGGGTTTACTCCTAAAAAAAACTCTTTTATTTTCATACCCAAAAGAAACCAATAATGAAAAAAATAGTTTTAATCCCAATTTTGGCTATTAGTCTCTTAGGACTCTCCTGTCACTATTATATCATGTATGGCGGCGCAAGAGATCTAAGTTCTGAAGCAACAGCCTATACCGTTAACTCATCCGATATAACCGCTGAGTTTACAGCCAATCTGGAGGCTTCAAATAAAAAATACCTGGAGCAACCAATTGCAATTACAGGTAAGGTAACCACCCTTACCGATTCATTGGTTACGCTGGACCACACCATAATTTGTACCTTAAAAAATCCCGAATCAAGTATTAAAAAAAATCAGCCGATCGTCATCAAAGGACGTGTCGTAGGCTATGATGATTTGATGGGAGAATTGAAGCTGGACCAATGTTTTATAATTAAATAATTAAACTCGATGAACATTAAAAAAATAATAAGTGGTTTCCTTTTCCTTTTTTCAATGCACACCATGGTGGCTCAAGAAGATTTATTGGGCGAATTGGATGTTAAATCCAATAAAAAAGAAGTCGTAACAGCTACTTTCAAAGCCTTACAAATATGTAATCTACAATCCACCAAATTACCTGCAAAAGGAGAATTTTATGTATTAATTTCACATCGTTTCGGTGATTTAACAGATGGCTTACAAAACTTTTTTGGTCTGGATAATGCCAACACCAAAATTGGAGGGATTTATGGCGCCACCGACTGGCTCTCAATTGGTGTATCGCGCCACACGTTTCAAAAAAATTATGAAACGGCCCTAAAATACCGATTAGCCAATCAAAAAGTGGGAGGATTTCCGGTTACCATTGCCGGCTACAATACGCTGGATATTAATACGGAATTGGACAAAGTCAATTATCCGCAATTACAATTCAATAACCGATTATCGTATTCGGCCCAATTATTGATTTCCAGAAAAATGTCGGAATCATTATCTTTAGAACTGGCGCCCATTTATACCCATAAAAATGTATATGACGACACCGCCGAATATGCCGACTTACTATTATTGGGCTATGGAGCAAGGTATAAACTTTCTAAAAGACTAAGTTTAAACCTGGAATATGATATGCGTTTAAATGCTATAGACGGTTATTTAACAAACCGATTCCACAATCCGATCACTGCCGGTTTGGATATCGAAACCGGCGGACACGTTTTTCAATTGGTATTTTCAAACAGCCAGGCGATGAATGATGTTACCGTATTTTCAAATTCAACCGGAAAACTGGGAGACAAAGGAATATTTTTCGGGTTTAACATGTATAGAGTTTTTTAAAAAAAAAATAATTATGAAAAAAATAACCATAACCTTAATGATTGTAAGCTGTATTTTGGTATTGGCCTGCGAAGCAAATACCTATAGCGAAATTGAGACCCCCGTAGCAAATACGGATACTGACAGTGACAGTGATGATACCGGAACTACAACAGGAACAACTACCGGAACTACCACGGGAACTACCACGGGAACTACGACCAATGTCACCTATACCAACAACATCCAAGCAATAATAACACAAAACTGTACCAGTTGTCACCGCAGTGGAATACAATCTCCTTCTTTGACCACCTATACCCAGGTGAAAAATGCAGCCAGTAGCGGTAAATTACTGTGTACCATTCAGGCTAGTGGCTGTATTACCATGCCGCCTTCCGGAAAAATGTCCCAAGCCAATATCGATTTAATTTTACTTTGGAAAAGCCAAGGTTATATACAATAAACAAGATGAAAAAAATAGTCCTTTTAATCGTTTTTTTGATAGCAGGAAATGTTAGTTTCTCCCAAAAAATGATCACCCGCAGCGGGAAAATAACCTTTGAAGCCTCTATGCCCAGTTTTGAAGAAATTAAAGCGACCAGCAACAGTGCTTCTTGTATTCTGGACAAATCAACCAGTGACTTTGTTGCCTTGGTATTGATCAAATCATTTAAGTTCAAATCACCCTTAATGGAGGAACATTTTAATGAAAATTACATGGAATCTTCTTCATTTCCTAAAGCAACATTCAAAGGTAAAATCTTAAATTTTGATGCCAAGAATTTGTCTGCGGTCAAAACTGCTTATGACCTCGAAGGGGATTTAACGATACATGGGGTTACTAAAAAAATTAAAACAAAAATCACTCTTGTTGTAGCCTCCGGAAAAATAATCGCCACATCCAATTTTGATCTTAAACCGCAAGAATACAACATCGAAATTCCCAATTTGGTAAAAGATAAAATTGCAAAAAACGTGACGACCACTATAAATTTTATGCTGGAAGCCCAATAATTTTTTTTGCCCTAAACGAAAAAGCCTCCAAATGTTACATTTGGAGGCTTTTTTTATAGGCATCTATTTTTTCTATTTTTTACATTCTTTCCGGAACATTTATTCCCAATAAACTAAATGAAGCGGCAATAGTATCGGCTACTTTTTTAGAAAGCTGTACCCTGAATATTTTAAGTTCCAAATTTTCTTCTCCCAAAATAGAAACAGCCTGATAGAAAGAATTGTATTCTTTTACCAAATCATAGGTATAATTGGCGATTAAAGCCGGACTGTGATTTTGAGCCGCGTTTTGAATCACCTCCGGAAACAATTCCAATTGCTTCAATAATTCTTTTTCTTTCTCGTGCATCTCGACTACACTCGACGCAATAGTAAGATCAAAATCGGCTTTTCTCAGAATCGATTGGATTCGGGCATAGGTATACTGAATAAACGGCCCCGTATTTCCGGCAAAATCTACCGATTCTTCCGGATTGAACAGAATTCGTTTTTTAGGATCTACTTTCAAAATATAATATTTCAACGCTCCAAGACCAATCGTATGATACAATTTCGCTTTTTCCTCGGCAGAATAACCCTCTAATTTTCCTAAATCTTCCGAAATTTTTTGGGCAGTATTGGTCATTTCCTGCATCAAATCATCGGCATCAACCACTGTCCCTTCACGGCTTTTCATTTTTCCGGAAGGCAAATCCACCATCCCGTATGACAAATGAAACAAACTCGAAGCCCAGTCAAATCCTAATTTTTTCAGGATTAAAAACAAGACTTTAAAGTGATAATCCTGTTCGTTTCCTACGGTATACACCATCCCGCCTACATCCGGAAAATCTTTCACTCTTTGAATGGCAGTTCCAATATCCTGTGTCATATAAACCGCAGTTCCATCAGAACGCAAAACAATTTTACGGTCCAGACCTTCATCGGTCAAATCAATCCAAACCGAACCGTCAGGATCTTTTTCGAAAATCCCTTTTTCCAAGCCAATTTGAACCACATCTTTTCCTAATAAATAGGTATTGCTTTCATAATAATAACTGTCGAAATCTACTCCTAGGTTTTTATAGGTGGCTGCAAAACCATCATACACCCATTGATTCATTTTTTTCCAAAGCGCGATTACTTCTTCATCTCCAGCTTCCCATTTCAACAGCATTTCTTGGGCTTCCAGAATGATTGGCGCTTGTTTTTTGGCTTCCTCCTCTGTTTTTCCTTCACTCATCAGTTGGGTGATTTCCTCCTTGTAGGCTTTATCAAAAGCGACATAAAAATTACCAACCAATTTATCCCCTTTCAATCCGGTTGATTCCGGTGTTTGTCCGTTTCCGAATTTTTGCCAGGCCAACATCGACTTACAAATATGGATGCCACGATCATTGATGATTTGGGTTTTATATACTTTTTTACCGGAAGCCTTAATGATTTCGGCAACAGAATAGCCTAATAAATTATTTCGAACATGACCTAAATGCAAAGGTTTATTGGTGTTTGGCGAAGAGTATTCCACCATTACGGCCTTATCCTCCGGATTGGGAGTAACAAAACCATATTGCGCATCGTCTTTGATGGCATTGAAAAAATTCAAATAATACGCATCTGCAATCACGATATTCAAGAACCCCGAAACCACATTAAAACGGCTCACCTCGGTTACATTTTCAACCAAATAATTCCCGATTTTATTGCCTAATTCCACCGGATTACTCTTGATTAACTTCAATAAAGGAAAAATAACCATGGTGATATCTCCTTCAAATTCCTTGCGGGTGGCCTGGAATTCAACTTTATCAATAGATACTTCAAAAAGATTTTGAATGGCTTTCGTTATAGCCGGCGTAAGAATCTGTTGTAATGACATGTAAACTTTGTTTTTAAGGTGGGCAAATATAGTTATTTCAGAGGTAAATTTTAGTATGATTTTTTAGATTCAAATGCATCACAAATTTTGTTAGCAGAAATACAAAAGTCGAAGCTAGATACTAACTTCGACTTATACTCCTTTTCCAACACATCTTACCATTTTATAATCGCACTGGCCCAGGTAAACCCACTACCGAAAGCCGCCAGAACGACTGTATCACCCGACTTTATCCTTCCTTGTTCCCAGGCCTCGGTCAGGGCAATCGGAATGGAAGCTGCAGTAGTGTTGCCGTATTTTTGTATATTGTTAAAAACCTGATTGTCGTCTAATTTAAATTTGTTTTGAATGAATTGAGAAATCCTCAAATTCGCCTGATGCGGTATCAGCAAGTCAATATCCGTAACCTGTAAATTATTGGCCTGTAAAGCCTCCTGAATCACTTCGCTGAAACGAACCACGGCATTTTTAAACACAAACTGGCCGTTCATATACGGAAAATAGCTTTCATCATCGGGATCATGGTCTGCTAAAATATCCGTCACCCAACGGCCTCCCATTCCGGGGGCTTTCAACACCAACTCTTCGGCATGCTGCCCTTCGGAGTGCAAATGGGTTGACAATATGCCTTTCGACAAATCTTCCTCCCGACTCAACACAGCGGCTCCAGCCCCGTCACCAAAAATCACCGAAACTCCACGACCTCGTGTTGTCATATCCAATCCGGTTGACTGCACTTCGGAACCGATGACCAAAATATTTTTGTACATCCCGGTTTTAATGTATTGGTCGGCAACGGAAAGTGCATAAACAAATCCGGAACACTGGTTCCGAACGTCTAAGGCCCCTACAGTTCTCAAACCCAAATCGCGTTGCACCAAAACACCCGGTCCCGGGAAATAATAATCCGGACTCAGGGTGGCAAAAACGATAAAATCGATGTCTTCTTTGGCCACTCCCGAACGTTCTATGGCAATTTCGGCGGCTTTCACGCCCATACTAGTTGTAGTATCTTCCCCTGGAATGATGTGTCTCCGCTCTTGAATTCCCGTTCGTTCCTGAATCCATTCATCATTCGTATCAATAATTTTTGACAAATCATCATTGGTGACAATAGTAGGAGGCACATAAAACCCTAAGCCCGTTATTTTGGAATGGTACATAATCGTATGGTTTTGAAATATGGTTTGCAGCTAAAAACACAGCTTACAAAGTACTACATTTTTAGCAAATACGACATACGGTTCTAACTATATTATAAATCGATTTTAGATAATTGTAAAAGCGGAAAAGCTCTTAAAAAAACAACCCCGAAACGAAGTTGATCCGGGGCAATATTATAATGTTAAGGCTTTTTAACCTTCACTTCGAGGCATAATTTTTATTCTAAAAAAGCGATATAAAATGACATATTATGAATTTGAAACATTTCGAACTCCCCTCTCGAGAGGGGTTGGAGGTGTGTCTTTCAAAATACTGTTATTTGTTTTTTTATAAAAACGTCAATGGTAGTGATTTTAAATAATAATGCGACAGCTTTATTATTTAAAATTGTATCGAGAAGCACTATAAAAGAGAATGGTTCTCGATACAAATTTTCTGAAAAAGCTGGTCGCATTTTCTGAAAATTTACTCGAACTGACGGAATTATAAACTTTATTATTTTATCATCAAAGTCACCGTCTGATTTATTTCTAAAGCAGTTTCGTGGTCAAAGAAAATCACTTTCCGGTTAAAAACAGCTTTAATCAAATAATGACTTCCTTTAAAATAAGACTGTCGCACCACTACTTCCATGATTCCGTTTTCAACGACTTTTAACTGATGCGGATACAATAAAATGATTTCGTCTTCCTCTTCATTCGTTACCGAAACCAATTGTGACAATCGCAATTCATTGACTTCACCAAAAAGGGAAGCCACATATTTATTGATAGGATGGGTATACAAATTATGGGAATGATCCTTATCCATAATTTCACCTTGGTACAAAACAATGGTTTCATCGGCAAAAGAAAGGGCATCGGTACTGTCATGCGTTGCCACAATACAAGTGATTCCCCTTGATTTTAAATAGGCAAACAAATTCCGGCGTAGGGCATTTTTCCTGAAATTATCGATATGGCTGAAAGGTTCGTCCAGCAGTAACAATTCCGGCTCCAAAGCCAAAACCCGGGCCAAGGCTACCCGTTGTTGTTGTCCGCCGCTCAAATATTTTGCCTTTACATCGGCAAACTCAGTCATTTCTACAATTTCCAAAAGCTCTTGGATGCGCTCTTTCTTTTCTTCAGGATAAAAATTAGACAAAAACTTACCCACATTCTCTGCCACGGTAATATAAGGCATCAAATCAAAGTCCTGGGATAAATATTTGATAAAAGGCATGCCCGGAACCAAGTTGAATTTTGGCCCCAGAATTTCTGTATCATCCCAAAAAATCTGTCCTTCATCTACATCATACAAACCATAAATTAATTTGAGGAGCGTACTTTTTCCGCAGCCACTTTCCCCGATTAAGGCAATATTCTGTCCTTTTTCTAAAGTGAAATGGATATTTTTAAGAATCGGTTTTTCGGTATAACCAAAGGAAATATTTTGAACTTGAAGCATTTTTGTTGGACTAAAATTTGAGACTGCAAAGATAGATTTTCTTTGACGTAAATGAATTCCTGAAAACACAATTAACTAAAAAAGTCGTTCCGGTTTTAAACGAAACGACTTTTGGTATAGTAAACCATTTGTTTTTAGTTCCCTGCCTCTTTTTGGGCCTCTTGTAACATTTTCTCATTAGCGGTAATCGCAAATTCCACACGACGGTTTTTACTTCTACCCTCTGCAGTATCATTAGATGCAATCGGATCGGCTATCCCCAAACCGGTAACGCCAAAACGACTGGCTGCTAATCCCTTGCCCACCAGATAATTCTTAACGGAAGCCGCTCGCTCTCCAGAAAGTTTCAGATTGTATTCTGCTGAACCGGTACTGTCCGTGTAACCAAAAATGGTAATATTGGTATCTGCATATTCTTTAAAAACCGGAATCAATTTATCCAAGTTGGCTTTTGCAGTAGCGGTTAATGTTGATTTATTAGTATCAAAACGAACGGCATTTTCATTCAAAACCAATTTGATTCCTTCTCCAACACGTTCCACTTCAGCTCCCGGTAAGGCTTCATCAATTTGTCGGGCCTGTTTGTCCATTTTATTCCCGATGACTCCTCCGGCAACTCCTCCGATAACCCCTCCAAGGATTGCCCCCGTTGTGCCTTTTCCGCCTTTTCCGACATTATTCCCTAGAATCCCTCCGATAATAGCCCCTCCGGCTGCTCCAATCGCAGCACCCCTTTGCGTATTATTGGTATTTTTTATTGCTTCACAACTGGTGAATAAGATACTACTCACCGATACGATGAATGCTAATGTTACTATTGCTATATTTTTCATATATGTAAAATTTATTTGTTAGTGGTCATACTATGGTTAGCCTTTAGTTTATTGATGTTTGCTTGCAGCAAACGCTTCGTTAATGGCAATTTCATATGTATTACGCTTTACTATTTAATTTGCTTTTTGAAATTGGTACACCACATCGGTCATTTTTCCACCCACATTGATTTTGTCTATCAATTGGAAAGAGGTTTCGGTTTGGTTCGCGATGGACAAGATATACCCGTCTCTCACTTTTCTGGCTTTTTCTCCGGCATCCAGTATTTTCAAAACAAACTGGCCTTGTGAATTGACAAACCAGATTATCGGTGAACTAAACACAGGACAATCATATTTGGTCAACGCCATGTTTCCTTTGTTGTTATTAGAAACAAATTTCCAAGTACTTCCTTCAAAACATTTTGAATCTGCCAATTGAAAAGAATTCACTTTAATATAGTCTGATCCGGGGTAAGACACAGAACTAATGACCCAATTCCCTTTGATGGCCACTTGTGAACTTCTGTCTAATTTTTTGTCTGTAACAGAAGACGTTTTACAAGAAAACAACAAAATAGACATTGCTGTTAAAAAAATTATTTTTTTCATTATGATTAAGGTTTATAGGTTAAACTCCTACAAAGATACAACCCTATACAGGGATTTCACCTCAAAAAAGACTATTTTTTCATCAAAATTAACGGTTGCGCCATTTTGTCACATTAACTACAATTGGTATTCTATTTGAAAGCATTCTTGCAGATTGTAAAACCCTTTAAAATTTTAAATATGACAACTGGAAAAATTAATGTTTCGGTAGAAAACATCTTCCCTTTAATCAAGAAGTTCCTGTACAGTGATCACGAAATTTTCTTGCGTGAGTTAATTTCAAATGGGACCGATGCAACATTAAAATTAAAACACCTGACCAATATTGGCGAAGCCAAAGTAGAATACGGCAACCCAATCATTGAAGTAAAGATTGACAAAGAAGGCAAAAAACTACACATCATCGACCAGGGTATTGGTATGACTGCGGATGAAGTAGAAAAATACATCAATCAACTGGCGTTTTCCGGTGCCGAAGAATTCTTGGAAAAATACAAAGACAGTGCTAAAGATTCCGGAATCATTGGCCACTTTGGTCTTGGTTTCTACTCCGCTTTTATGGTGGCTTCTAAGGTGGAAATTATCACCAAATCCTATAAAGACGAACCGGCGGCACACTGGACTTGCGACGGTAGCCCGGAATTCTCTCTGGAACCGGCTGACAAAACGACTCGCGGAACGGAAATCATTTTACATATTGCCGAAGACTCCTTGGAGTTTTTGGAAGATTTCAAAATAAAGGAATTATTGAACAAGTACAACAAGTTCATGCCAATTCCGATTAAATTTGGAACCAAAACCAATACATTACCGAAACCGGAAGATGCTCCGGAAGATTATACTCCGGAAACTGTTGAAGTAGACAACATCATCAACAACCCAAATCCAGCCTGGACCAAACAACCGGCTGATTTAAATGAAGAAGACTACAAAACCTTCTACCACGAATTGTACCCGATGCAATTTGAGGAGCCGTTATTCAACATCCACCTGAATGTAGATTATCCGTTCAACCTGACCGGTATTTTGTATTTCCCAAAATTAGGTTCGGACATGCAAATCCAGAAAGACCGAATCCAATTGTACCAAAATCAGGTGTTTGTAACCGATAATGTGGAAGGAATCGTACCTGAGTTCTTGACGATGCTAAAAGGGGTGATTGATTCTCCGGATATTCCGTTGAACGTTTCCCGTTCCGGATTACAGGCCGATGCGGCAGTGAAGAAAATTTCGAATTATATCACCCGTAAAGTAGCGGATAAACTGAAAGCATTATTCAGCGAAAACCGTGAGGACTTTGAACAAAAATGGAATGATATCAAAATCGTTCTGGAATACGGAATGCTTTCGGAAGATAAATTCTACGAAAAAGCAGGTGCGTTTGTATTGTACCCAACGGTGGAGGACAACTATTATACTTTAGAAGAATTAAAAGAAAACCTAAAGGAAAAACAAACCGACAAAGACGGAAAACTCGTTGTTTTATACGCCGGAAACAAGGAAGCACAACACTCGTATATTGAAATTGCCAAAGAAAAAGGATACGAAGTATTGCTTTTAGACTCTCCTATTATTTCGCACTTAATCCAGAAACTGGAATCAGACAATAAAGATTTGACTTTCGTTCGTGTCGATTCAGACCACATCGATAATCTAATCAAAAAAGACGAAACTACGATTTCTAAATTGTCTGAAGAAGAACAAAACAGTTTGAAAACAGCGGTAGAAGCGGTAATTTCTAAACAGACCTACACCGTACAACTGGAGGCTCTGGACAGTCAGGCAGCGCCATTTATCATCACGCAACCAGAATTCATGCGCAGAATGAAAGAAATGAGCCAAACCGGCGGTGGCGGAATGTTCGGAATGGGTAACATGCCGGAAATGTACAATTTGGTGGTGAATACCAATTCGCCTTTGGCTTCGACTATCTTGAATACCGAGGACAAAACCAATCAGGAACACCTGGTAAGACAAGCATTGGATTTGGCTAAACTATCTCAAAACCTGTTAAAAGGAGAAGCCTTGACTACTTTCGTAAAACGTAGTTTTGAAATGATAAAATAAGCAGAGAACCTATTTTATGCAATAAAATGGTGTGAATCGCTTATTCCGAACTTGTTTCGGAATCTCCCTAAAATAGTAAGACCTGCAAGTGCAAACTGGCGGGTCTTTTTTGTTTTAGGAGCAGCACGATTGGTTTTCCATAAGTATGTAATGTCCTGCTTTCTCCTTTATCTCTTCGAGGATATCGGCTCCATCAGGGCTAGAAATAAGGTTTAATTTCCAAAATAACTTTTGTAAGAATATTTTAATATATTTGAGAATAAATAAATTACAGCTCTTAATGCATTTAAAATAATCATATCTAATTATGAAGAACATATTTATTTTATTAACCTTTCTATCTTTTTTTAATAACCTTAATGCTCAACAAGATACATCAACGGAACAACAACAAATCAAAAGGTTTGAAAGCGGTCAAAAATATTTAAGAAAAGGTAAATTGGAAATTGCTATTTCCGAATATGACGTTGCATTTAGGTATGATAAAAAATCAAATATTGGGATAATATCTCGTCAAAAAATCGATTCATTATTACCTATAGCACAAAAAAAATTCATAAAACAATGGAAAGGTAATTGGAAATTAAAAGAATTACATAATACCAAGTCGCATTCAGGAAAATTTTCAGAGTATATTCGCATTGATGATGATAAAATCGTTTTTTATCAAAAAGATTCAAACGAGAAAGACACAATAATACGTTCAGAGCAAATTAGATTTTTTCCATACGATTCTGTAAAATCGTTTTTAAATATTCGTAAAGTTGTATTTGAAAATTCTGAAATCTGGAGTTTTAGTGCACAAAGGAAAAAATCACAAAAACGGCTATACCCAACTTTCGAAAGAAGTTCTTCAGGTATAAGTTATATGATTATTGATGAACGAGGATTTACTATGGACAGGAAAGCACGAAGGAGAGCAGAAAAAATAGAGATTTATACGTATTATGTGAAATCCCGATAGCTCGGATTTGCAATCCGTGCCAGCAACAATGAGCAACTTTGTCGAGTTACTGAATGAGATTCCTCATTCTTCGGAATGACAAGATTGAGAGTAGAAATGTTTTAAAACGTTCTTTTACACAAAGCAAATCCGCCCAGTTTGTCATTCCGACGAAGGAGGACACGAGCGATAGCGAACTGGCGAAGCAATCTCAACAATGCTTTTCCACACAGATGCGAGGATTTTTAATCCGTGCCAGCAACAATGAGCAACTTTGTCGAGTTACTAGATGAGATTCCTCATTCTTCGGAATGACAAGATTGAGAGTAGAAATGTTTTAAAACGTTCTTTTACACAAACCAAATCCGCCCAGTTTGTCATTCCGACGAAGGAGGACACGAGTGATAGCGAACTGGCTGAGCAATCTCAGCAATACTTTTCCTCAGCTTACGCGAGTGTCACAATCACACAAACAATAAAAAATTTATCAAAAAAAAACAAAATTCAATCCTAAACTATATGAAATCAAAACTATTTTTTTTACTCTTATTTTTATGCGCTTTCCAATTCAATTATAGTCAAAAATTAGAATATGGAGGAATGTTGAATTTGGAAAGAACAACACTTTCTGTGCCTAATGGAGAATACACTATTTACTCTAATGGAGGTTATAGCGAAGGAGCCACTTCAACTGGAAAAAAAACAAATATAGGACTTGGTTTGTTTGCAAACTATTCAATTATTGAAGATGTCTTTGATATAGGATGCGAATTATTTTATGACAATACTTCCTCTCAAAAAGTAAATGAAAGTTTTCAAGCAATTAATTTAGTTCCCTTTGCAAGAGTCCAACTGGCGAAAAACATTTATTTCAGTTTAGGAGGTGGAACCGGTTTTATACTTAATTCTCCTCAATTTGAAAACAACACCTATAAATCTAAAAAATTTGATTTTATCGGAAAAGCATCTTTAGGCTATAACATTAAAAAGTATTGCACCTTAGAAATTGGCTTTTACCCGCCTGTTACATCGGTCGTGGAGAATTATTTAAACAGAAATAAAACATATCTTGGAATCAAAGTCCCGATAAGCAAATATATGCAGCGAAAATAAAAGGTTTTGAACTGCGTATTTAAAAGAAATACAAGCAAAACGATTGCACTAACAACAGAAATCCCGTAACGAACAAATAAATGAACATGAACTTATCAAACTCAAAACCACATTATCCAATTTTAGACGGTTTAAGAGGTGTCGCTGCTCTTATGGTGGTGGCATTTCATATATTTGAAGCAAATGCTACTAGTCATTTGGATCAAATAATTAATCATGGCTATCTGGCTGTAGATTTCTTTTTTTTACTTTCCGGTTTTGTCATCGGTTATGCTTATGATGACCGCTGGATAAACCGGAGCACTGGAGATTTTTTTAAGAGACGGTTGGCTAGGCTTCAGCCCATGGTAATCTTGGGTATGATAATAGGAGCAATTTGTTTTTATTTTCAAGATTCTGTTTTATGGCCAACAATCCATGACGTTCCAGTCTGGAAAATGTTACTTGTCATGCTAATTGGTTTTACATTGATTCCTTTGCCGACGTCTATGGATATTAGAGGTTGGGTAGAAATGCATCCATTAAATGGTCCGGGTTGGTCTTTGTTTTATGAATATATTGCCAACATTCTTTATGCACTATTTATCAGGAAATTTTCAAAAAAATCACTTTCAATACTCGTTTTCTTATCGGCTATCGGATTAATTCATATAGCATTAACAAATCCTAATGGAGATATCATTGGAGGCTGGTCGCTTGAACCAGTACAAATGCATATTGGCTGGGTTAGGGTAATGTATCCCTTCTTTTCCGGATTATTGTTGTTTAGAGTTTGTAAACTTACTCAAGTGAAAAACGCATTTTTGTTTTGCAGTTTACTACTAATAATCATCCTGGCAATGCCGCGAATTGGAGGAAGCGAGCACTTATGGATGAATGGACTTTACGATTCAATAATAGTTATTTTCGCTTTTCCGTTAATAGTTTTTTTAGCCGCAAGCGGAAAAATAGAAAACAGATTTTCTTCAAAAGTCTGCAAGTTTTTCGGAGACATTTCATATCCAATTTATATTACGCATTATCCAATAATTTATATTTATACAGCTTGGGTTGCAACAAATAAGATCAAATTGAAAGAGGCATTTCCGGTAGGTTTAATTGTATTTATCTCTTGTATTGCCATTGCATACATCTCACTAAAATTTTATGATGAACCTGTGAGGAAGTGGTTAAAAAATAAAATGTCGTAAGAAATGGAACAGTACAATTGCCCAACAACTGAGGTTTCGTTGCGTGCATAAAACAAACAATGAGAACTGTGCGGAACGGAACCGCTGAGATTCTGCAACTATGAAGTTTTCGATAAAATATTTTTAAGATTTATAAGAGGATGCCGAATCCTCTTTTTTATTTTAAAACGAATTGAATTCTGTACTTTAGATAATTCATTACAAAACACAATCACAATTATGACCTTACAAATAGAAACTCCCGCACTGCTTTTCTCGGCAACTTCGCTCATTTTATTGGCGTATACCAACCGTTTTTTAACCGTAGCAACCATCATCCGGGGACTTAAAGACACCTACGAAAAAGAAGAAAACAAAATTATTTTATTGGAAATTAAAAATCTCAATTTACGGTTAACCCTCATTCGTTATATGCAACTGTTTGGGGTGTGCAGCTTATTCCTTTCGGTGTTCTCGATGTTATTACTGTTTATCATTCAACAGCAAATTGCCCTTTATCTTTTCGGTTTTAGCTTACTCAGTCTGTTAATTTCATTGGGGCTTTCGTTTTGGGAAATCAGCATTTCGGTGCAGGCCTTGCGGGTGCATTTGAGTGGCATCATAAAAAGAAATCCGGTTCATTAAACCTTTTTAGAACTTCAACATCTTAATTAACAACAAACTGAAAATAATAAAGATGATCCCTAAATTTTGCAAACTATGAATCCTAATTCGCTTTGGTCACTCCGTTTGGGTTTTTCTAACCAACAAGCCCCGGCAATTGAAAAATGGGGAATCCATCAATTTCTAAAAATTTCTTTTCAAATCCCATTCCATAAAGAAATTCCAAGTTTTCTGGACGACAGTCCAAAATCACTCTTGGAATTACGGGAAATGCGCCAAAATTTAAAAAAAGCAAATCCGGAAGCCTTCAAAGAATTTACCAAAAAAGAAGTCCGGGTTTCACAGGAAATGAAAGTCTGGTGGATTGAAAAAATGATGACAGAGGAATTTCCTTTGCGGGAAAAAATGACTTGCTTTTGGCACAATCATTTTGTATCCACTTTCCAAAAAGTTAAGGTCAATCATTGGATTTTTCAACACAACCAAATGTTACGCGAAAATGCCTTTGGCAATTTTAAGGAAATTACCAAAAAGGCGATAAAAACCAACGCCATGGTGCGTTACCTGGATAATGTGGACAACCGGAAAGGTAAAATCAATGAGAATTTAAGCCGGGAATTACTGGAATTATTTACGTTAGGCATTGGCAACTATACCGAAGAAGACATCAAAAACGGGGCAAAAGCCTTAGCCGGATTAGGTTTAGGCGAAAACGAAGCCCAATACCGAAAACCATTTGAAGACAATGATACCATCACTTTTCTGGGAAAAACAGGAAAATTTAAAGCCGATGATATCATCGACATTATTTTCGAACAAAAAAACACCCCTTATCTGATTACCCGCAAGATACTGCAATGGTTCCTCTATGACAATCCAAGCGTGGAATTAGTCCACTATTATGGAGATTATTTACGGAAAGTCGATTTCGAAATCAAACCCTTACTGATCAAAATATTTGAAGAGGAATTTAAAAAGGAAACCGCTGGCACCAAAATCAAAAACCCGATTGAATATACCTTACAACTGCTTTCAGAATTAAATGTCGACATACAAAACAAGGCGGTTTTAGTTCGATTTTTCAAAGAACAAAGCATGGATTTATTCAACCAGCCCAATGTAAAAGGCTGGACAGGAGGAAAATCATGGCTGACCTCGCAAATCTATCTGCAACGGAACAACATCGCCGATTTGTTGTGTAACGGAAAATCCTTTTTACCCCATTTGGACACCAAAATCGCCCGCAACAGATTGAATTCTATCAACATCCAACTGCACTGGATCAAGGGAGACAACAAACAGATTATACGCGAATTATCCGAAAGGTTACTTTTTCATGTGGACGATACAACCCAAAAAGATTTCGAAACGATATTAAAATATGATTTCAACGAAAATGCGGAAAATGCCAATCAGGTAGTCCTGCGATTGTTTAATGAAATGATCAAACTACCCGAATTTCAATTGATTTAATCGAAGCCATAAAACGAAAATACCATGAACAGAAGACATTTTTTATCGCTTACAGGGACGTTTACCGGAGGTTCACTTTTGCTGCCTGATTTTTTATTGGCTTTCGGTTCCCAACAAAACCTGGTTATTGGGGAACAAAGTTTGATTTTTGTACAACTCAACGGAGGGAATGACGGTTTAAACACTTTTATTCCTTTTGACGACCCCAATTATTATTTTCTGCGTCCTAAAATTGCCTTATCCAAAGAGGATATTATCAGCAAAAATAAAGGAATGGCCTTTCATCCTGCACTAAAAGGTTTTGCCCAAATGCAGCAAAATGGCGATTTGTCTGTCATTCAAAATGTGGGCTATCCCGAACCCAACCGTTCCCATTTTCGTTCACAGGAAATATGGCAAACCGCTTCCGATTCGAACCAATACATCAATGAAGGCTGGCTGGGCCGCTATCTCGATTTACAATGCGTGTCGCACACCCCTACTGCCGGAATCAATATCGACTCTATCGACAATTTGGCCCTAAAAGGACAGGAGCCCAATAGTATCACGGTAAAAGACCCCAACCGTTTTAAAAACAAAACCGAAAAAGAGGATTCCAATACCTTATCCGATAATCCGGAATTGGATTTTGTTCGAAAAATAGCCAATTCGGTGATAGAAGGTTCGGACGAAATCCAGAAAGCCCTGGCAAAATCGACCCAGGAAATCAGTTATCCCAAAACAGGATTGGGTAAAAACCTGGAATGGATCGCGAGGTTGATTAAAGGAAATCTGAATTCAAAAGTATACTATACTTCTTTGGGCGGTTTTGATACGCACGACAATCAATTGACCATCCATAACAATAAACTGGGGGAATTGAATGACTCCGTATTTAGTTTTTATCAGGATTTAAAAAATGCCCAACTGTTGCAAAATGTGACTATCGTGGTCTTTTCTGAATTTGGCCGCCGCGTAAAAGACAACGGAAGAGGAACCGATCATGGTACTGCGGCTCCCATGTTTATCATTGGCGGAAACAACACTGGAAAAATTATAGGCCACAACCCCAATCTTACCGATTTAGACAAGGGCGATTTGAAATTTGAAACCGATTTCAGAAGTGTGTACGCCGCTCTTTTGCAACAAAAATTACAGTTCGATTACACTAAAATTGGCATCAAAAACAAACCACTGACAGGTTTATTTTAAAAAATCATCTCTCCGGATTAACTGTAAAACCATTACCTTTATTGCTTTAAAACAACAAAATGGCTACAGAAAAGGTATTAAAAGGCGTACTCTTGGTGTGTCTGGGTGCAACGAGCTACGGCATGTTAGCCCCATTTGTAAAGATGGCCTATGACGAAGGTTTTACCACACCGGAAGTGACAATAGCGCAATACCTGTATGGAATTTTGGGCATACTGATCATCAACGGATTTCAAAAATTTAAAAAAGGGCATGCTGTTGTAAAACACTCCAAAAAAAATATTTATCACTTGATGCTCTCCGGAACTTCTCTGGGAATGACCAGCGTTTTTTACTATTTGTCCATCAAATACATTCCGGTCTCCATTGCCATCATTCTCTTAATGCAAACCGTTTGGATGGGTGTTGTCTTCGAAGCGATTTTAGAAAAGAAACGGCCTTCTTTACAAAAAATAATTTCTGTAATCATGGTATTAATTGGAACGGCACTGGCCACTAATATCACTCAGGGAACGGTAGATTGGGAATGGCCCGGCATAGTCTTAGGACTTTTATCCGCAGCTTCCTTTACCGGAACAATGTTGACCGCCAATCGTGTCGCAACACAGGTTTCACCGGCACAGCGCAGTTTATTTATGCTGTTGGGTGGAGCGATAATTGCTTTTGGCTTTGCCTTTGCCACACAAACTACCGCCTTCAATTTTGAGATTTTGATGAAATGGGGAATTGTATTGGCGCTTTTTGGGACAATCATTCCACCTTTATTATTCAATGCCGGTTTCCCGCTCACCGGAATGGGATTAGGAAGTATCCTTTCGGCACTGGAACTTCCGGTTTCTGTATCAATGGCTTATTTTCTTTTGGGCGAAAAAGTAAATGCGGTACAATGGTTCGGAATCGTTTTAATCATCCTGGCCATCGTGATGATGAATCTAAACTTCAGGAAAAAAGTGTGATTCTGGTTATGAATCAGCATTCATCCTTTCGAAGTTTAAATTTTTTTAAACAAAAAACCAGTTCATTCTACTTATGAAAACTCTCACATAATAAAAATTCAAACGGCGCAAAATAAAAAATTCTTAAAATTGGGATTCAAAAATAGTACTCCCCATAAAAGTCTTTGAACCCCTAAAAAAAATCATGCTTTTGATAAAAAGTAATTATTTTTTTTATTAATATTGGTAATAGATTTAAGAATCAATTATAATAATCACTAACACCTATTTGAATTAATTTTCACGTGATGAAAAAGAGTAGCCGCAAAGAACTGAACTGGGAACAAACAGAGAAACTTGTTACATTGGCCTTAGAAGAAAAAAACCCTTTTGAAATTATAAAAAAAGAGTTTGGTCTTGCAGAAAAAGAAGTTCTGGAAATCATGAAAAAAAAGATGCCTCTGGAAAAATTTGAAATGTGGAAAAAAAAGGCCACTGCAACTAAACCGAAACCCAAACCACTCAAAATTGATGATTTTGATGAGGATTTAGATGGTAAGTATTATATCAAAAACAAACTGGACTAAAAAATACAAAACTCCTGAATATCGGGAGTTTTTTTATACACAAAATCTATTGGATAGACTATGAAAAAACAACTTTGCATACTGATACTCGCTTCAGCGGTTTGGAGCTGTAAAACAGGACAATCCTTAGCTACTTACACAACAAAGGAAGACGTTCAGGTCACAATAAACCTAAATGAAATCAAAAACGATAAAGCGCAGGTCACGATACATTCCCCTAAAATCAAGACAGATGAAATAAACTATTGCATCCCAAAAATAGTTCCCGGCACCTACTCCGAAGACAATTATGGCAAATATGTTGACGATGTAAAAGCATACGATGCCAAAGGAAACCTTATACCTGTCATAAAAAAAGACGATAATACCTGGACAATCAGCAATGCTAAGACCTTGCAAAAAATCACCTATTGGGTCAATGACACTTTTGATACCGAAAAAGGAGAAGGTTTTGGCAAAGCAGATATCTTTTCCCCGGCAGGAAGTAACATCAACGCAAATACCAATTTCATGATTAACATGCATGCTTTTGTGGGCTATCTTCAAGACCAAAAAGACATCCCTTATGAAGTAACGGTTTTACACCCCAAAACAGTATGGGGCGCCACTTCCTTGGTAGACCAGGATACATCCGCAACTGCTGACAAATACACCACTGCCCGCTATGCCGAATTAGTGGAAAATCCCGTTATGTATGCCAAACCCGATTACACCACTTTTACCGTCGATGATATGGATATCCTGATCAGTGTCTACTCGCCTACCGGAAAATATACCGCCGAAAGTATCACACCAGGAATGAAAAAAATGATCACTGCCCAAAAACGGTTTCTGGGTAAAATTAATTCCACCAAAAAATATAGCGTGCTGCTCTATCTCTCTTCACTACAGAACAATGATGCAAAAGGTTTCGGTGCCTTAGAACATCCCACGGCAACTACCGTTGTTTTACCTGAAGCCATGCCCAAAGAAGAATTAGAAAAATCGATGATGGATGTGGTTTCCCATGAATTTTTTCATATTGTAACCCCATTAACCATCCATGCTAAAGAAATACAGTATTTTGATTATAATAGCCCGAAAATGTCAGAACATTTGTGGATGTATGAAGGGGTAACAGAGTATTTTGCCAATCTTTTTCAAATCAACCAAAATCTGATTTCAGAAGATGATTTCTATAGTCGTATAGCCGAAAAAATAGAAAAGGCCAGTACAATGAATGATACCTTGCCCATGACTAAAATGAGCGCCAATGTTTTACTGGAACCTTACAAAGACCAATATTTGAATGTTTATGAAAAAGGGGCCTTAATCGGAATGTGTCTGGATATCATTATCAGAGAAAAAAGCAACGGCGAAAAAGGGATTCTTGATTTAATGCAAAAATTATCCAATGAATATGGTGCCATCAAACCATTCAATGACGAGGAACTTTTTTCAAAAATAACCGAATTAACCTATCCGGAAGTCGGAACTTTTTTAACAACCTACGTCTCTGGATCGACTCCAATTCCTTATGATGAATACCTGTCAAAAGTGGGGGTTTCTAAATCAACCGAAAAAGTCCCGGCTTCTGTTTTCATAAAAGGGAAAGAACCTTACATTTCCATTAATCCACAAACCAAAGAAATTAGTGTACTGTCTAATATCGAATTAAATGAATTCTTTACGCATTTAGACCTAAAAGGAGGAGACATTATCACAACAATTAACAACAAAGCCTATTCTTTGGATAATGTATACGACCTAATTTCCGACAGTCAAAATTGGAGCCAAAATGATGCTATCACAGTAAAAATAAAAAGAGATGGAAAAGAAAAAATAATTCAGGGAACTATAAAATTGCCTTATGAGGAAAAAACAATTTATAAAGCTACTGATGTCACTAAAATAAGATTGAAAGAAGCCTGGTTAAAAGGCTAAAAAAACAAACATATTCAATTCATATTCCGAACAAATTCTTTATTTTGCAGCAAAAACTATAACCAATGAAAAAAACAATTATTGCATTTATTACTGTAGCACTATTAACTTCCTGTGCTAAAAATGAATCAAAAACCAATTTACACATTACTGGAAATATTAAAGGTTTAAAAGAAGGAAAACTATACATCCAAAGAATAGTCGATACCAGCCTTGTTGCCATCGACACCATTACTATTGACGGGAATTCCAAGTTTGAAACAGACTTAGAATTAAAATCACCTGAAATGTTATACCTGTTTCTGGATAGAGGAGTAAGTAATTCTTTAGACAATAACATCTTATTTTTTGCAGAACCGGGAAACATCAATATCGACACCAATCTCGATTCCTATCTTTCTGCAGCTAAAATAACCGGTTCTAAAAATCATGATTTATACGAAGAGTATAAAAAAATTAACAACCGCTATAAAGATGAAAATCTAACCCTGATTGAGCAAAAATTCAAAGCAATTAAAGACAACGATAGAAAAGCTATTGATAGTTTAAACGAAAAACAAGATATGAATGTAAAAAGAAAATACCTGTTTGCTACCAACTTTGCTTTAAACAATAAAGACCATGAAATTGCACCTTATATTGCCTTAGCAGAAATCTACGATATCAACGTTAAATACTTAGACACCATTCATAAATCGATGACTCCAAAAGTGGCAAAATCACTATATGGAAAAAAATTAACCCAATATATTGCAGCAATAAAAAAACAGAAGTAATAGCTTCAACATATTAAATTGAAAAGCCGACTACGTTTTAGTCGGCTTTTTTATGTCTTTAATTTCCTTGAACGAGTTGCTAATTATATACAGTATCCCCATATCCTCACTAGGAACACAAAAAAGCCTAAGACTATAACCTCAAAAACGTGAACATATGCTCAATACTATACCAACAATTACCAATCAATAATTAAACTACTTTGATAATCGAAACACAAACGCATCTAGAAAATGAAATTCATAAACTCCATAAAAAACAAAACAAACCAACTATAAATAATCTTTTAATGTCAAAATAAAAGCATTCAGAAGTCAGTTTATAGGCATTAAGGAAATTGATTTTTTTCTATTCAGATTATCCAATCTTTTTGGATAATCCCCAACTTTTGGAATTGATCCCATTTTTTTAAGAAAAGTGCGGATTCGCCACAGGCTTGTGGGGCCACGCACAGCTGTAAAACAAAAAAGCCTATCTTTTCAGATAGGCTTTAATAGAATCTGAAACAAGTTCAGATTAAAGAAAGGCGA
>JACCDQ010756781.1_pt1 | contig 134233 bp, 128 predicted proteins | sample 7446031 | NCBI WGS metagenome assembly JACCDQ01 (sample SAMN15323442, study PRJNA562643) | freshwater metagenome | isolation source: river surface water | place: USA:Blue River Watershed | collected 2017-08-17
AGTGTGGTTGTGGTGATGGACGGAATCGAACCGCCGACACAAGGATTTTCAATCCTTTGCTCTACCAACTGAGCTACATCACCTTGTGTTTCCCTACCGAAGGGACTGCAAAGTACGTAAATCGTTTTTGAATTTCCAACTGTTTTCTATTCATTTTTTTAAAATTATTTTTATAAATTCCCTAATCATCTACTAATCAAATCATTAAAACAACAAATCTAAAAATACCAAACCCTATGCTAAGTATCTTATCTCAACTTTCTTTTGTCATGGCACTCGGTCTAACTGCCTATTTAGCAACCAAAAGGGTGCTGCTTATCAAAAAAACCATTCAGCTTGGTCGCGCGGAAGACCGCTCCGACGCACCCAACGAACGACTCAAAACAATGCTCCGTGTCGCTTTCGGACAGAAAAAAATGTTTGACCGCCCCTTCGTTGGCCTTCTTCATTTTATCGTGTATGCAGGTTTCTTGCTTATCAATGTCGAACTCATCGAAATCGTCATCGACGGACTTTTTGGAACACACCGCGTCCTTGCCCCGCTACTTGGTTCTTTCTATCCGTTCATTATCAATACGTTCGAAATCCTTGCTGCGCTCGTCATCGTAGCCTGCGTCGTTTTTCTGATCCGAAGAAACCTCACGAAAGTGCCTCGCCTAGATACACAAAAACACCGTGAACTAGACAAATGGCCAGCACTTGATGCCACCATTATTTTAGTCGTAGAAATTATTCTTATGTCTGCTTTCTTAACTATGAATACCGCAGATAGACTTCTACAAGTACAACAAATAGGTCATTTTGCCGAAGTCCAAACCGGTGATTTTCTGATCAGTAGTTGGTTTACTCCGCTCTTTGAAAACTGGTCGGTCGCTTCTCTCCAACTGTACGAAAGAGCTACTTGGTGGGTTCATATTTTGGGAATTTTTGCCTTTGCCGTCTATGTGACGTATTCCAAGCATTTACACATTATCTTGGCTTTCCCAAATACCTATTTTGCCAATCGTGCCAACATAGGAACTATGAAAAATATGCCCGAAGTGACCAATGAAGTAAAAATCATGCTGGGCTTGGCAGAACCAACCGAAACACCCGCTGAAGTAGGAAGATTTGGGGCTAAAGATGTCCAAGACTTGAGCTGGAAAAACCTGATGGATGCGTATTCCTGCACAGAATGTGGCCGCTGCACGTCTTCTTGTCCGGCAAATCTAACAGGCAAGGCACTCTCTCCACGTAAAATCATGATGGATACCCGCGACCGCCTGGAAGATATTCAAAAAGGCTGGATTGCCAACGGGCCAGATTACAAAGACGACAAAACACTTTTGGGCGATTACATTTCTCAAGAAGAAATTCTTGCCTGTACTACCTGCAATGCCTGCGTAGAAGCCTGCCCAATTTTGATTAGTCCGTTGGATATCATCACACAATTACGCCGCTACCAAGTCATGGAAGAGAGCCAAGCCCCTCAATCTTGGAATATGATGTTTCAGAATTTGGAAACCAACATGGCTCCTTGGAAATTCTCTTCAGCTGACCGCATGAATTGGACCGAATAAGCCTATACGTTCTCCGAAACTAAAAAATCTTTGTTCACGAACCCAACAGGTTTCTACGAACAAAGATTTTTTAGTTTAATACAATCAACGGGAAAACTTACAACCCAAATTGAGCGGATATTTCCAACATTCGCTCAATGGGTTTGCGCGCATCTCGGATAATGTCTGCGGACAAATGAATTTCGGGGGTTTCGTCACGCAAACACAAATATAGTTTTTCGAGGGTATTCAATTTCATGTGAGGACAGTCTGAACAAGCTAGGCACGCGTGTCCGTTGCGGGTAGTTGGGGCAACCCAAAACTTTTTGGAAGGTGCGGCTTTTCTCATTTGATGCAAAATACCTGACTCTGTGGCTACAATAAACTCTTCGTTAGGACTTGATGTCGTATATTTCAATAATCCTGTTGTAGAGCCAATGTAATCTGCTTCTGCCAAAACGGCTTGCTCACTTTCGGGATGGGCAACCAACTTAGCATTCGGGTGTTCCGCTTTCATTTTTTGAATCAAGTCAGCAGAGAACGTTTCGTGAACCATGCATGCGCCGTCCCAAAGAATCATATTTCTACCTGTCACGCGATTGATATAACTGCCTAGATTTTTATCGGGTGCGAAGATAATAGGTTGGTCTTTGGGCAAACTTTCCACGATTTTTACAGCATTTGTACTTGTACAAACGATGTCCGTCAATGTTTTAAGTTCTGCCGAGCAGTTCACGTACGAGATAACGAGTGCTTCCGGGTGCAAAGCTTTGAAGGCTTTAAACTCATCTGCGGGCGCTGATTCTTCCAAAGAACAACCTGCTGACAAATCAGGAAGGACTACTTTTTTTTCTGGAGATAAGATTTTAGCCGTTTCAGCCATAAACCGAACACCAGCAAAGACAATCATGTCCGCATCTGTTTTTGCGGCTTCTTGCGAGAGCCCAAGACTGTCGCCGATGTAGTCAGCGATGTCTTGAATATCACCTGTTTGATAATAATGCGCGAGAATAACCGCATTTTTTTCCAATTTCAATCTTTTGATTTCCGCGACCAAGTCTGCGCCAGTTGGTATTTCCATGAGTATTACGTATTAGGTGACATCTAATTTGTTACCCAAAGTTCGAGATATTCCTCAACAATCCGAAATATTTCCGAGTTGCATAGCTAATCAACCGTCATTTGTACGCAACTACATTGCTCGGCATCGTGTAACTTTGTATTTCTTTCATTCATTTGACGAATCCTAATTTTCTATAAAACACCATGTTTAAACCGTTATTTCCATACAAAACTAGCCTTTTTGCTCTTGGTTTGTCGATACTTGTATTCAGTAGCTGCCAAGATGCCGTTACGATTCAAGAATACATTTCTCCTGACGAGAAATTTCCTGGATTATTTGAAGACATTCAAAAATCTTCTTTTTTTCCGACAGACTACCACTTCGCCCATGCTATTCCACGTGCTGAAGCCAAAGATATTTTAGCAATTTATGAAATCGAAAAGGTAAAACCAGGATTTTCATTGGATACTTTTCTCACCAAAAGCTTTGAACTTCCGAACCCATTTGTTTCTTTCCCGAAACCCAAGACAAATGAAAATTTAGCAGAGTTTGCACCTCGTCTTTGGTCTCAACTTTTGGTGAAACCTTCTACAAATAAGGGTTCGCTTATCCCCTATCGCAAACCCTATATTGTTACCAACGGACTGACAAACGAAGCCACGTATTTGGATAACTTTTTCTTGATGCAAGGACTTTTTGCCACTCAAAAAGACTCGTTGGCAGAGAACATCGTTATTAATACAGCCCAATTTATTCATGATTTCGGGTATGTTCCTTTGGGAAACCGGAGTTACTATCTTCAGCGTTCTCAACTTCCATTTTTTGCGAATATGGTAGAGATATTGGCACAAAAGAAAAAAGACGACCAAGTGTATGCCCGTGCCTTGACCCAATTGCAAAAGGAATATCAATTTTGGATTTCGGCGGTAGATAAGGAAGAAATTGATGTACAAAATAAAGCCCGAAAAGCAGGTGAAAAAACATTCAAAAAAGCAGTATTTTTTGCGAATAATTTGCAGTTGAGCCGCTATGCTCCCTCCACACCCAAACCACGCCCCGAGCTGTACAAAAAAGACCTTGAACTCGTAAAAAGATGGGGGAATAAAGCAAAAAACGGATTTATTTCTATCCGTGCGCAAGAAGAATCTGGTTGGGAAAACTCCGTTCGTTGGACAAGCCCACAGCAACCTTTACCAACCCCCACAGACTTTGTTCCGGTAGATTTGAACGCGCTGCTTTACCAGTTAGAAATTACGTTGGCAAAAGCATACACGGCTACAGACCAGCCCTATTATGCTGAAAGTATGAAAAATTTGGCAGAAAAAAGAAAAAAAGCATTTGCCAATTATCTTTGGAACAACGAAAAAGGCTTTTTCACGGATTACCACATACCCACAAAAAAGTCGGCAGAACAGCTGACGTTAGCAGGCGTTTTTCCGCTGTATGTTGGTTTAGCGACACAAGCGCAAGCTGACCGCGTGGCACAAACCATTGAACAACAGTTGTTCACTTCCTCTGGACTTATCTTGGCACCAAATGAACAAACTATCTCGCCTAAAAGACTTGCTGAATGGCATTGGATAACCATTCAAGCATTGCAAAAATACGGACATCAAAAATTAGCAGAAGAAATTCGGAAACGGTATTTAACCACATTTGCCGCTATGTATCAAGCAAAAGAAACATTCTTTTCAGAGGATAAAAGAGCAGATATTGTTCCTATGTTGGCTGTTTGGATGGCACTTCAGAAGTAATATGCGTTTGATACGTTTGACCTATAACTTGGCTCGTTTCCACAAGAAAAAACCTCATCGACACAAAGATGAGGTTTTTTCTTGAATTACCTTCTTTTCTTATTTTTAGATGATTTTCCAGCTTTTTTTTGTCCAGACGGAAACGGTCTTCCCCCTTTCCGTTCCGTTCTTTTTCGGGTATTTCCTCCGCGTCTGCTGAACATGGGTATGGAGTTTGCGAAGAGCAAATCAATACTTCTACTTTGCATATCAGTACCTTTGATTTTCACTTCGACGACATCACCGAAAGTCAATATTTTCCCTGAATTTTGTCCGACAACGCGGTAATTATCTGGTTCAAATGAATAGAAATCGTCGTTTAAGTCAGCGAGACGCACCATACCTTCGCAGTTGGTATTTTTAATTTCGACGAAAATACCAAAATCTGTTACACCCGTAATCACGCCTTCGTATATTTCATCGAAGTCTTGCATAGACATAAATTCGACTTGTTTGTACTTGATGGAGGCACGTTCGGCTTCGGAGGCAAGTTTTTCTCGTTCAGATGAATGTTTGCATTTCTGTTCGAGTGCTATTTTATCTGCGGAGCTTCCACCGTCTAAATAATGCTGCAAAAGGCGGTGAGCCATCATATCTGGATAGCGACGAATGGGCGATGTAAAATGGCTGTAATGATCGAAAGCTAGTCCAAAATGGCCACTTGTTTGGGTAGAATATTTGGCTTTAGACATCGTCCGAACAGCCAGTGACTCCAAGATATTTTGCACAGGAGTGCCTTCAATTTTTTGGACGAGTGCATTCAAAGATTTGGACAAAACGTCTGAATTTTCTGTCTTCACGGTAAAACCTAACTTCGAAGCAAATTTGGCAAAAACCTCCACTTTTTCTGGATTGGGTGGTTCGTGAACCCGGTATACCATCGTCGGAGCTACCTCAGCGGCATTGGCTTTTTTAGGTCGTTTGGAAGTGGGCAAAAAGTGTTGGAAGAAAATAAATTCAGCGACCCTTTTATTCGCTAATAACATAAATTCTTCGATTAATTTATGTGCGTCCTTCCGAACTTTGGTATAAATACCTATGGGTGTACCGTCTTCGCTGAGCTGAAATTTCACTTCGGGCGTTTCGAAATTAAATGCTCCTTTCGCAAAACGTTTTTCACGGAATGATTTAGCCAATGTATTCAAATGCGTAAGAACGGGCTCAAATTGTGTCTGAACGGATTCGTCAGCAAACGTTTTTTCCAATATTTCTTGAGCTTCTTCGTAGGCAAACCGTTTGTCGGAATGGATGACGGCACGCCCAAACCATTCCTTGACTAATTTCCCTTCGGGGGTCATCTCAAAAACAGCGGAAAAGACCAATTTATCTTCATTTGGACGAAGAGAACAAAGCCCGTTCGAGAGTTTTTCGGGCAGCATGGGAATCGTTCTATCCACCAAGTAAACCGATGTTGCACGTCGGAAGGCTTCTTCTTCCAATTTCGAACCAGGCTGTACGTAGTGCGTAACATCTGCGATATGAATCCCGATTTCGACGTTTCCATTTTCTTTGTATTCGTAGCTTAATGCATCGTCAAAGTCTTTGGCGTCGTGTGGATCAATAGTGAAAGTAAGCACAGAGCGAAAATCTCTTCTGCGGGCAATTTCTTCGTCGGAGATGTGTGTAGAAATTTGTTCTGCCTCCTGTTCTACTTCTTCAGGAAACTGAACGGGCAAGCCAAACTCTGCCATGATTGCGTTCATTTCTGCGTTATTTTCACCGACTTTTCCTAAAATATCCACGATTTTCCCAGTTGCTTGTTTGGGGCCTTGCGGGTAAGAGAGAATCTCAACGACGACGATATCGTCGGGGGCTGCGTGAGACAAATTAGCTTTGGATATAAAGATTTCTTGGTGAAAACTTCGGTTATCTGACTTGAAAATACCGTAGTTACCAAATATTTTCACTTTCCCGACGATACGCTGTTGCGCTCTTTCGAGGATACGAATGACTTTACCTTCTGGGTTATTTCCTTTTTTACGCGTAGTTGGGAGGATTTTTACTTCAACGGTGTCTCCATTCCATGCTTCGTTGAGGTCTTCCACTTCGACGAAAACATCAGGTTCTCCTTCTGTATGCCGAATAAATGCAAAGCGTGGGTTCACAAAATCAACTTTTCCGACGACGGTTTGTGGAGCAGGAACAGCGGGCGTAGTGGCTATATATCGGTTTCGACCGACGGATTTCAGGCGGCCTTTTTCCTGCAATTCTTCAATCATGAGTTGAACAAAAAGCTTGTCTGCCTCATCGTAAATATCAAAAGCATTGAGTAAGTCATTGAGTGTCAAGGGGCGCTCTACCTTTTGCGCGTAGAACTGATAAATTTCCTCTTTTTGTAGATCTGAGGAGGACTTTTTCTTTTTGGGCATAAACAAATAATAAAAATAATCTATAAATATAGTAACAAAAGCGACGAAAAGGCGAACAGTATTACAGAAAGTTACCGAACTTTGTCAGATTTATTTTCCTATTTTTTCAGGAAAACATACCTATTCAATTAAGAAGTTACCCATGTATTGGAAAAAAATTCTTTTAAGCATTGCGCTACTAGTAAGCAGTCATGCATTCCTTTTCTCACAAAACACGAAGGCGGTTTATCACATCAAACGTACGACAGAGCCCATTCGTTTAGACGGATTGATAGACGAAGTTGTTTGGGAATCTGCGCAAATAGCTCAGCAATTTTTCTTGGAAAAACCGTACGATACTTCGTATGCCACAGGACAAACAGAAGTTCGTGTTCTTTTCGATGACCAATTTATCTACGTTGCTGCCAAAGCGTATCAACCAAGAAATGCCTATACAGTTTCTTCTTTCAAACGAGATTTCCAAGGTGGAACAAGTGATGTTTTCACCGTGAATATTGATACCTTCCGAGATAGGTTAAATGGGTTCCAGTTTGGGGTTTCTCCGCTCAATGTACAACGAGAAGGTCTGATTTCGAACGGGCAAGACGTGGATAATTCATGGGATAACCGCTGGTTTTCAGAAGTGAAAAATTACCCAGACTATTGGACAGTCGAGATTGCCATTCCATTCAAAACTTTACGATATAAAGTGGTGGAAGGAGAAAACACGTGGCATATTAATTTTGGGCGCAGTTATATGCAAATCAACGAAGTATCTAATTGGTCTCCTGTTCCGCGTAATTTCCGTTCCAATAACCTTGGGTTTGCCGGCACATTAGTTTGGGATGATACACCACCTACACCCTCCAAAAACATTGCCTTCATTCCATATGCTTCCTCTGGAATCATACAAGATTTCCCGCGTACCAAATCAGACTTACAGGAACTTCCCAAAAGTACAGACCGAAATCTAGGTTTTGGTTTTGATGCAAAAGTAGCCGTAACACCTTCCCTTAATTTGGATATAACGGTCAATCCGGACTTCTCACAGGTAGAAGTAGATCAACAGCAAACCAACCTTTCTCGATTTGAACTATTCTTTCCTGAGCGACGGCAGTTTTTCATCGAAAATGCTGACTTATTTGGTAATTTTGGTTTCCCAGATACACGGGCATTTTTCTCTCGCCGTATTGGTATTGCTCGAAATCCTAGAACAGGGCTAGCACAACAGGTTCCTATCCAAGCGGGTTTGCGTTTGAGTGGAAAACTAAATAATGATTGGCGAATTGGTGTTTTAAATATGCAAACACGCCAAACGACCATCGGCTCTGACCAACTTCCTGCTGCCAATTATTCTGTAGTTACAGCACAACGAAAACTCTTTACGCGTTCCGCTATCAGTGGATTTATCGTAAACAAGGAAACTTTCTTAAACGGCATTGACCCCTCTCAGCAAGTTGGTTTACAAGCATTTAATCGCGTAGCTGGATTAGAATTTAACTTTTTCACACCTGATAACCGATGGGAAATAGAAAGTTATGCCCATCAATCCATTTCACCAGAACAGCGCCCAGATGCAGCAAGTATTGGTCAATACATTGGCTATCATCACCCGAATATCGACTTGAACTTTGCTATCAGCCGTATCGGTGAAAACTACCAAGCTGAGGTCGGCTATGTACCAAGAAATGGGATTTATTCTCTATTTAGACCTTCCAAATTGATTTTAAATCCACGCAAAGCAAGCATCAATAAATACATTAACTCATACGGAATAGGTACAGGTGGAAAAGATATTTTCGACTTATCTGGCAAGCGATTAGACTCTGAAACCGCATTTTTCCTCTTTTTTACCTCTCCAGATAGATCTGAATTTTCCACAGGTTATTTTAGAGGATTTACCTATTTGTTTAACCCATTTGATCCGACGAACGCAACCGACAATCCTGACCCTCGATTCTATCAAAACGTCATTCCGTTGCCAATTGGAGGATACAGATACGAAGCATTTTTCTTAAATCTTGAGACAAGTTCACGCCGAGATCTCCAAGCAAAAATTGATTGGTTTATTGGTGATTATTTCAATGGAAAAGGAACAGGTCTAAACAGCAGTCTAGCCTACCGCGTACAACCGTACGGTACATTTACAATTGATGCCAATTTTACCGCGATAGATTTACCCAAACCTTACAATAGTGTGCGGTATTTATTGATTGGGCCACGCGCGGAACTAACTTTTTCACGATCCGTATTTTTAAGTACCTTTTTTCAGTACAACACACAGACAAATAATACGAATATAAATACGCGATTGCAGTGGAGATTCAGGCCCGTGAGTGACTTATTTTTGGTTTACACAGATAATTACTTTGCAGAACCAATTGCTCATTTTCAGGTACCTGCTTGGACACCAAAAAACAGAGCTCTCATTCTTAAATTCACGTATTGGTTGAACGTTTAATTGCTAAAATTGACCACTCAGTAAAAATCAGACTATTTTTTTTTGATTGTAAATCAATTTTTGTACTATTGGCAAAAAATTACCTTCATTATTTCTGTAGAGATAATAAAGGTAATTTTTTTTATTAATTGTCTATTACACCTATATCATCAAATGAAAACCGCTAGCTATGTCATAGACGGGCAACCTTGCGCAGTCTCTATCGTTGGAGCTCCTCCATTTCAATTTGGAAGAGATGAAATACTTTCTTCAGCAACTACAGATGTAACCTATCATCAGAATTGGTACTCGGAAGGTTATACAGAAGTTCCTTTCTTAAATCAGGCTGAATACAAGTCTCTACATGAAGGATTAACAAGTAGTATTGAAGCAATTGTCCAAAAAGAATTGGGTATAAATACCAATGGATTCACGTTAGAAAAGTACCATCACTTTGTAACGCGCACCGAAGACCATTTTAAGGTTGTAGGAAAAACGAGGGATTTATTCGCGGACGACTTTAACTTTCCCATTTTGGAACTCATTCCAAGATTAGAGAAAATACTAGGTTTTAAATTAAATGATATTGATCCGTATTTAGGGCATAAAGTGCACATCATCGTCCGGATTAATCGGCCAAAATCAACTGATTTTAATCCGCCACACAAGGACATTTACGAGGGAGTTGATATAGACAACTACATCCCTCAATTTTTAAATTTTTGGATACCAGTAGCTGGCGTAACTGAAAAGTCATCACTGCCTTTAGCACCAAGAAGTCACCGAATCAAAGAGTCTGAAATCCTGCGTACGTTTGATGGGGGCGTTGTAGAAAACAATAAATACCGAGTACGAATGATAAAATCTTGGGCAGGTAATACTACGCTCTCGCGCTCTCGCGTAAAGTATGGAGAAGTTCTTCTATTTTCGTCCCATCTCATTCATGGATTAGCTACCAACGACGAAGTGGACACTACTCGTGTAGCCCTTGAATTTAGACTTTTTAAATGTGATTAAAACCAATCAAAAACGGGTCAATGAAAATTGACCCGTTTCTGATTTTACAATATAAATGGTTTGTCTCCTGCCATCACTTCTTGCGTTTTCTCATCAAATGTAACTCGTAAGCCAGTTCTGTATGCTGCATTGGACATAATTGTTGCAATAGAATGTTGATAGCCCGCTTCTATTGGTGCGTTAGGTTCTTTCCGCGAACGAACACATTCCATCCAATTTTTGACATGGGCAAATGTGAGGTAATCGCCTCCTGTGTTCGCTCCAGTCTCAACACGTGCTCCAGTTAATTTTTGAGGAATCAATAAGTTAGGCTTCATTCCCATTTCTTTCGCTTCCCATTCAACCATACCTCCGTTGGCAGATATTTCGTTTGTATCTAGATTAATCATTCCTGCATTTGAATAGTACAATTCTTTTGTTCCACCTGCGCTATTCGAGAACCGAGACGTAAATTGTACTTGAAAACCACTCGTTGGGTCATTTGAAGGACCGTAATCGAAGACAACCGTGAGCGTATCAGCATTCGTTCGTCCGTCTTTCCATTGGTAAATTCCACCATTAGCGACGGCACTTCTCGGATGTGTAAGTCCGCTAAACCAGTTGACAGTATCAATTTGATGGCTCATCCATTGCCCTGGAATCCCGGATGAATAGGGCCAGAAAAGACGATATTCCAAAAACTTTCGTGCGTCAAATGCCTCATACGGCCGATTAATTAAAAATCGTTTCCAATCTATATCTGTTTCACGAACATCCGCAACAAGTGCAGGTCGCCGCCATCTTCCCGGCTGATTTACGTTCCACATTAATTCAACCATCACGATTGGGCCAAATTGCCCCGACTTGATAAATTTCTCAGCTGCAAAGTAATTCTCACCGCTTCTTCTTTGTGAACCAATTTGTACAATTTGATTGGTTGCTCGTACCGCCTTCAACACGGCTCGATTATCCGCCATTGTTTCTGCCAAAGGCTTCTCTGTATAGGCATCGCACCCTGCCTGAACAGCTTCAATGGTGTGAACCGCATGTTGAAAATCAGCTGTGCTAATGAATACCGCATCCGCCATTTGCGAGGCATATAATTCTTCATTATTTACGAATGCTTTCACGTTTGAACCTAACTGACTATCAATAAATGCTTTACCCTCCTCTCTTCTTCGTTTCCAAATATCTGACACAGCAACCATTTCAAAGTTTAAAGACTTTGCCAATGCTTTAAAAGGTGGAATATGTGAGTTCTTGAACCGATCTGAAAAACCGACGCATGCGACACGCACACGATCATTTGAGCCAATAATCTTTGCATAACTCGCTGCTGAAAATTGTGTAGCTATACCTGCTAATACTGATTTTTTTATAAACTCTCTTCGATTATTCATTTGTCTCTAGGATTAATTTGTTTTTATTCGACGGATTTTTACATTTCTGAAAGCGACAGCATCGCCATGGTCTTGGAGTAGAATATGTCCTTCCTTCGCAGTACCAAAGCCAACAAAATCTTTGTATTTTGAGCGAGCCACCAATGCCTGATAAATCGGGCTACCTCTTGTGTATTCAACGACTTTATGGCCATTTAACCAATGTTGAACCGTCTCATCAGGTAAAACCAAAATACGTCCTTGGTTCCATTCACCGATGGGCTTTTGAAACCTTTTTTCCACTTTTACAGAGGGAATTAAGTCGTACAAACTTCCCAATGTTCGATTTCCGACAACGCCCATTTTCGCATCTGGGTGACGTTCATCATCCAAGATTTGAAACTCAAGCCCAATACCTGATTTCCCACCTGAATGATACGTTTCATCTACAAAATACTTGACACCTGAATTAGCACCTGGAGTTAATTTAAAGTCAAATACGAGCTCAAAATAGGCGTATTTTTCACGTGTCACGATATCATTTCCTGTTTCAGAACCATCGGAAGGGTCAACTTGAAGTTCCCCTTTTTGTACAGACCATCTTTTATTTGGAGCATCCTCACTATAAACACCTCGCCATTTGGACAGGGAAGTGCCATCAAAAAGTAGCTCAAAACCTTGTGCTTTTTCTTGTTCGGATAAATTATTCTTCATTAAATTCACAACAGGTGTATCATCTAATGGCGAAAGTTGTAGGTTTTCTGTTTTTATACGGATGTTTCGCCAACGAATACGCGTACCTGGTTTTTGCTCCCCATAAATGGCATGTACTTGAAGTGCGATAAAGCCCTTGTCCGTCATGTCATCTACGAGATAAGCGATGGGTTGCCCATTGACAAAAGTCCGAATAGTTGAGCCCAGGGCTTCGATGCGATAGGTATTCCAATCGTTTACACGAAAAGCAGTTTTGGCGCGTGGGTTGTTGGCAGGAATATACAACCAATCGCGTCGCGCCTCATCATAAATACCTCCAGACCAAGCTCTTGCAGAGGGATCTATTTCCATTTGATACCCATGTACACGACCATTTTGGTATTCAGGAAGAGATAAACTCCGAAACTGAACACCTGAATTCATGGACGGATCTACCTTCAACTCTAGTTCTAAAATAAAATCACCGTATTCTTTGACTGTAGCAAGAAAAGAATTGGGGGTGTTGGCGACGGTTGTACCAACAATTTCACCATTTTCTACGTGGTATTGGGCTTGTCCATTGAGTTGTTTCCAACCCGAAAGGTCTTTTCCGTTGAAGAGCGACGTCCAGCCAGCTGTCTGACAAATACCCACCAGTGGGAGAAACAGACAGAAGAGTCCTATGCGTAATTTTTTCATATATAAGGGGTAAGGTTGAATAAAATAATCAGCATATACTTATTCTAAAATGCTGATTAGCAATTTATAAAAAGAAAGGGAAGGGACAAAATGAAGAAGATAAGCAGGTATCTATTTGTATTGATTGATGACGAAAAGGAAAATTTTCGAGATGGTATGCATGAATATCAGGAGCTGTATCAAAATCTGGAAAACATAAAACTGAGTTGAGTAAAATACATATAGTTGTGAGCACAGCCAAAGAAAGGAAGTATCAGATTCCGTATCGAATGATACAGTAGAGTGCTCTAAACCCATCTTTCCAATTGATTTTTTTTCCTTCTTCGTATGTACGACCGTAATAGGAGATTCCTACTTCATAAATTCGAATCCCTTTTATTTTAGCTATTTTGGCGGTTACTTCGGGCTCAAAACCAAACCTTTTTTCTTTCAAATCAAGATTTTGAAGCAATTTTGTATTAAATAACTTGTAGCACGTTTCCATGTCCGTCAAGTTCAAATTAGTGAATAGATTGGAGAGAAAGGTAAGGAATTTGTTTCCTACCGTATGCCAGAAAAAAAGGATTCTATGTGGTTTGCCACCGACAAACCGGGAACCGAAAACAACATCAGCGTAGCCATCTAGGACGGGTTTGAGTAGAATAGAATATTCCTCGGGATCGTATTCCAAATCAGCATCTTGAACGATTACGTATTCTCCCGTTGCTTTTTTGATACCTGAATGCAGTGCAGCTCCTTTGCCTTTATTTACTTCGTGTTTGATATATATTACCTCGATGGAATTATCTGTTATACAGCGAAAAACCTCTATCTCGGTTTCGTCACTCGAGCAATCATTGACGACAATAATCTCTTTTTGAATACCCCATGGCAATGGAACACGAGAAACTTTTTCTATTACCTTTCGTATTGTTTTTTCCTCATTATAGGCGGGAATAATGACAGACAGCGTTTGGAATGCAACCATTTGATTCGTTAGATATATACTTTTGTGTCGTTAGAAAACTAATTCACCTTGTTTTCAGTTTGAACGACGAAAGCTACTAAAATAGCACCAGACTCTATTTATTTGGCGGTGTTTCTCTTGGTTTACTTCTAGAAAATCAACATACTTTTTTCAATTAAACGCTTACACATTCATATAATAGTTTTGCTCCGATTTTAAAACTTTCAGCATAGTATAGAAAGGTATTTATGCAAGTAACAAAAAGTCCTTCCGCTGTATAATTCAACACGATACAACGGAGGGACTTTTTCTTATCAAATCGAAGAATCATTACAAAACAATAAATTCTACACGTCTATTTCGCTTTTTATTGGCTTCTGTATCGTTTGGTGCAATGGGTTCTACGGAGCCACGACCCACGGCAATTAGTCGCGAAGCCTCAATTTTTTTAGCAAGTAGATACGTTATCACAGACTCACACCTTGCTTTAGAAAGCTTCACATTCTCATAGAAATCACCTACATTGTCTGTATGCCCCCGAATTTCGATTTTCAAGGCTGGATTTTCTTGCAATACTTTCGCTAATTCGTCTAATTGCGTGAAAGATTCTTTCCGAAGGACAGGGCTACTTTGGTCAAAGTAAATATTTTCCAATGTCACACGCGTGCCTTTTGAAATCGTACCAAATGCAACTGTCCGAATGACCTCCGTATTTTTTTCAGGTACTACCGCGGCTACGTCTTGTTTTTCGGGAGTCAATAAAACCATTTTTTCAAATTCTCCTTCTTGTATCCATGTCATGGCACTGATTTTCTGAGAAACAGACTGGTATCCGGTGGCACTCACTTGAAATGCATAGAATCTATCTGGACGTAACGATGCCATAAATTCACCTTCTGTAAAACTCTGCACCTCCGATTTATCTGTCAAATCAATCATTTTCAGTGCGACTCTTGGCAGTTGCTTTTTGGTTTGTTTATCATAGAAACTGAAATAAAAATCATACCTTACCCGCTGTGTATATAAAACAGTACTGACTTTGTTCATGAGCGAGTCAGTAAAAGCCAACTTGTATTTTTCAGATGTGAAATCCTTATCTTTGATTTCGATTGAGAAAATTTGCCCTTCTTTCCCTTTTAAGAAAAACGGGGCTTTTTGCGTAACCGTTTGGTCAATCAGTACAGAAGGCAGTGCGTTTTCTTTTGTATATCTATCAATGAACACGACCTTAACCTCATTCATAGAAACTTTTTCCTTGACAGATTTGAAGAGAATCGTCGTGGTTGGAAGTAATTCAGCGATGACCTGCTCAGCTAGATTGAATCCATCCGCCAAACATTGAACTGTGAATGGCCCTTTAGAAGTTAATCTACCGTTTACTTTTCCTGAGTTATCAGCTAATAATTCCAAAACCTTATTTCCTTGTGCGTCTTTCACATAGAAAACAGCACCCGCGAGGGGCAATCCTGTTTCTAAATCAATCGACTCTAACTGCAAGAGATAGTCATTTCTCACCAACTTTAGCTCCACTTCCACTGTTACGCCACCTGCCTCTGTCAGGACAATATCCACCTCTTTTTGCAGAGGTAAATATCCTTGCGCTGCGCCAGTTACAACCCACTTTCCTCCTTTTGTTAAATCGAGCTTTAATTCACCTGACTTTACCGAATATGCATTTACTTCTTGACCAACTTGTTTAAGCTGAACTTCACCTGCCAATAGCTGCCCGTCTTCTTGCGAGAGTAACCGAACCAAGAGCGTATTTTTGAGTTTAGGAGCGAGTTTAATTGTAATTTTTTTATCAGACTCCAGTTCGGGCAAGGGAGCTGTGAACGGTAAAAAACCATCGGCCTCCACTTGAACTTGCAGGGCTACTTTTTCAGCTATCTTGAAAACATACTCCTGCCCATTAAACTGTGGATTTTCAGGATATGCTTCCCCACTTTTTTGCACCAAACGAAAGGTCGGTTGATTGATTAGTTCTCCTGTTTCTTTGTTCACGATTTTCAGGATAAGCGCATAATTTTGAATAAGCTTGGCACCGACTTGTTTCTCTCCCTCCGCAGCGAACTTCACTTGCTCCTCGACGGGAGAATCTGCAATAAGCTCTATTTCTTCGATGGGTTTGGCTTTAGATATTGGTTGATTTATTGAAGCAACTTGAGTAGGGTTTTCCAGTATTTCTTTTGGAGGAGTTATAGCGCTTATAGGCATACGAACAGGAGGCACAACAGCCAGAGCCGTTTGTGGACTTGTAGCTCCCTCAACTTTTTGAAGCGATAAGTTTACGCGCAGCGGAGTACAATTCACCATTTCGCTATCCAAAACCACAACCTTCTTTGTTTCATACGCAGGATGATTGACACTCAGCTCATACGCATTACCAAACGGAACAATCGCAGTGTATCGACCATCTGACGCATTATTATCAATAACCGCGTAGGTCTCACCCGTTTCTTTATATTTAATAACCACTTTACTTGAAACGGGTGCTTTCGACATAGAATCAAGCACAAAACCTTGAATAGTTGCACTTTTAACGGGTCTTAGGCTTTCAGGAACAACTGTTTCGTAAATATCCCCATTGGAGACATAATACATTTTATCACCACATGGACTAATTGACACAAATAGATCTGATTTTTTGGTATTCACAAATTCCAATGCTTGTGGCTCAGACCATGTTCCATTTTCTTGAAAAGAAGACTTATACAAATCGAAATCTCCTTTTCCACCTTCTTTGATAGAAGAGAAAACCAATGTTTTACCATCCGCTAAGATTCTTGGTGCTTTCTCACAGTTCATGTTTACGGGAGCAGGCAATTCGTAGGGAGTCCGCCACTGGCCATTTCTCCCTTTCTCCGAAACCATAATTCTATAGCATTGCTTATCTTCTACTCTTTTTCCTAGAATTTCACGTGTAAAATATAATTTCTTCCCATCGGGTGAGATAGAAGGAAAACCTTCATAGCCATTTGTATTGATTATTGGGCCAATATTTTCAGGTTTTGTCCACGAATTTTTAGTTCGATACGAGACATAAATATCTTCTCGTCCGTATCCATTTTTTCCAAAATTTGCGAAAAAATAAATGGTATTTCCGTCATAACTAATAGTTGGTCCACCCATTACAGGTGCCATAAATTCATTGGCAAACAAATTAATAGCATCAATATTTTGCGGCTTCATCCATTCACCAGAAGGGTGTAATTTCACTTCATAAATACCAAAAAAACTTGTTTCGTATTCATCAATCCATTTCTCGGACTTGCCGTCGGCACTAATTTGAGGCACTTTTTTATTTGCATTCACAAATAAACCGTATTGATCAGATTGGTACACCAACGTCTGCCCATCCGCCGTAATTGAGGGTGCGTACTCCGTATAAGTGGGTGTATTAATTGGATTAGGTAGCTTTTTTTTGTCCTGCGCCCAAGTAGTCCAAGCGAAGAATAGAAGAATACACCACAAACTTATATTACTGAACCGCAATACTACTTTCATCATTTTTTTCGTCGATTACCTTGATTTCAAAACCCAGTTCTTTTAATTTTTCTCCATACCAAGGAAGGAATTTAGTAGCTAACTTTCCTGAAATCACAAAGCTCAATGTCCCTGATAAAGAACCCGTTAGTGTTCTAATCTGATTTTCCAATTCCTGGTTTTCCTGCTTTTTCGCGATGTTTTGTAAAAAGTTTTGAAGGAGTACGTTGGAGGATGCATCAATATCATCAATGGCGACATTTGTAATGTTCATCAAGCAGCCATCCCACGCAGAAATACCTAGCTTTGTGGGGCAAAAATCTAATTTGTCTATGATTCCATCCCCGTCTGAGTCAGGACACCCTTTGAGGGATTTTGGGCCAGCTATTTCAGGACACGCATCATCCAAGTCGATTATTCCGTCACCATCTGAATCTGGGCAGCCTCCATTTTGTTTTGTTCCTACTTCCAATGGGCATCCGTCATATTCATCAGGAATACCATCACCATCGGTATCGGGGCAACCTTTGAATAATTTGCTACCTGCTACTTCTGGGCATTCGTCTTCCGAGTCAATTAATCCGTCTCCATCTGAATCTGGGCAGCCTCCGTTTTCTTCCGAACCTGCTTTTTTCGGGCAATCGTCTTCTTTGTCTGGAATCCCATCACCGTCTGTATCCGGGCAACCATTGAACTTCGTTGGACCAGCTTCTTGCGGACAAGCATCCACGTTATCGTTCAAGCCATCGCCGTCTGTATCAGGACAACCTTGTGTTTCCGTTGGACCTGCGTGGTTGGGGCATTTATCTAAAGCATCTTCTATACCATCACCGTCTGTGTCCGGACAACCTCTAAAAAGCCATAAACCAGGGATATCAGGACATTTGTCTTTTCCGTTCGACACATTATCTCCATCGTAATCCTTTTTCTTTTTTGCTTTCCCTGTAAACGCAAAACCTGCATAAACAGAAGGCAGAGCACCTTGTGAACTCCATAAAGTATTCAATCTTTCCGCACCCAATACAAGAGGTCCAAGGCGAAAATGTATGCCAACAGAGGCCTGTTTCTGTTGTGCAGACCAACTTAGAGGGACAGAAAACTCAAAACCATCTTTTTCTTTTCGTGGAATAAAAGCAAGTACCGACTGACTACCCAAATTAAGCGCTTCATTTTTAGGCTGTGACCGATACAATACGCCCAAATGCCATCCTTTTTTACCCGGAGCAACCTCTGCTACGAGATTCATTTGGGTAGGTAAGTCAAACCGAAGTAGCGCAGACTCCGTTGTCGGGATATTCAATTCTTGAAGAGCCGATGAGAATCCTTCAGATAAAAGGTCTCTATCCACACGGGTATTTACGAATGTGCGAGAACCTAGAAAAGAGTTTGTCTGTATTTCGCCTATGTCCGTGATACTGAAAGCAATACGTGCTTTGTATTTGTTAACAGCGGGTTCATAGCGTTTTTTTCCATCGAGCGTGTAGGAGAAATCTTCTGCTTGTGGACGAAATTCATAGACAAATCCAAGATCTAATCCGGTGTTGGTAAAACCGCCATTCAAGAAATTTCGGGGCGAGAATGCTTCGCTTAGTTGTGGGGAAAAAGCCCCTGAAATCATTCCATTATTGATTGTATTGCCAAGTAGAGAAAGCCCATTTGTTTGAACTGTATTCTGATGGGTCAGGAGCATTCGTTTAACTGTCACGCCTGTTTTTAGGAAATGCTTATTGAAATGAAAAGGTTGAGCAAAAGAAAAGGCTACTTCGCGTAAACCGCTAGATGCGTAACTTCCATTTATCTCTAAAGATTTGTTAATTAGGCTATTATCTAAACGAAAAATTTGATACAGATTACCCGAAGCTTGCTGAAAAGCGCGATAATGTGTACTCACGGCGAAAGAAGAAAGATTTTTAAACTGTTTCATGTAAGCAGGTCCCAACCAATCTAGCCGCTGAATTTGATAGCGTTCTTCTTTCCGTTTGACTACATTTTTGGAGAAAGGGACTTGGTTGTTGGTAACGGCGTTTGTGGATAAATCAGCCCGAAAAGTACTGATATGAAGAGAGCCTCCGTAATACGAATCAGCAAGTAATGCAGGATTAAAACCGATAGCCTGAATGCCAGAAGAGTTAGAAATACGATGTAAGTCCAACTGCTGGCTAAAAGCAGAATACATACTAAAAAACAAGCAAGCAAAGAGTAGTTTTTTTATCATAGTAGAATGGGAAAATGTGGGCAATCATACGGAATATGCACCCCTCGTTCATCTATCAATTCGACCAAAAAAACGCTTTGAGACAGCTTTACTTGGTTTTCATCGATAAAGAGAAAAGTAATTATTTTCTTGTTATTTAAAAGAAATCAAGCAACCTACAGAACATGAGTAGAAGCAGCGAAACACTTTTTTCAATTGGTACTCTCAAAGATAATTTGCAATACGAATTATCCCTAAAAAAACAGCAAGTGACTCTCTTATTTTTACTGAGTGGTCATTTTTGCCCATTTTATGGTAGATAATGAAGCGTTTCTCGATTGCTTTTGTTGCTCGTCTTAGTAACCTTCCCAAAAACAACTACACTAATCGATGGATGTACTATTTTTAATTTAGGAATAATGCAAAGAGGTAAAAAATGCCCAAGAACTGCCCGTAGTAGGGGAAGTTCTTGGGCATCTTCAAAGCTGATTTTTTATAGCTCAATTACAGCTGATTTAAGCCCTCCAAAAAAGCAAGATTAAAACCCTGAACAAAAGAGACCTTCCCTCAGAAAACCTTAAATGAAGCCAAAATTTAGCAAAATCTACTAAAAATCAAGAGAAGAGAGAGGTTGTGCAACGGCTACCCCTGTTAGCGGTAGTTATTTCTTTGTTCACGAATTCTTTCTGAGCTGTCAAATGCATTGTATGGTTTTTTTAGTTGCATAATTTTCCATTTTGTGTCAGGTTTAAAAATAACTGAGGCAGGAATTAATTCGCCAACTTCTCTTATGACTATATGAATGTCTGTCTCTTTTTCAACTATTATCCATTCTTCTAAGTATTTAAAAGGTTTGACATATTTACTTAGCATAAAATATAAATTATTTGTAACTGTTTGAAATGTGTCATTTGTTCGTATGTCTATAAAAAGCCCTTCATTTCTGAAGTCATCAAATTCAATATCAAAAAGTACAGAATAGCTGGTTTCATTTTCTGAATTAATATTTTGCTTGTTTTCGTCAATTTTTAGATTTAAGTTGTCCCCAACTATTTGATAGGTAGGTTTTTCTAAGACTTCTAAGAACCTTTTATCTATATGACTTTTGAAGTTTTCAATTAATTTTTCAACAGTTTCTTTACTTTCGTCTTTTTGTTCCTCTTTGTTGAATGAAATTTGCGAAATGTCTGAAACAAGTTTCTCTATAACAACTCTTGACATTTCTTCATCAAACTTTATTTCAAATAATGTAAGCAATTTCGAAAAAAATTCCACTACAGACCTATAATCATTCAACTGGTAACATTGATAAAGTCCCAAAGGTGGAAGAATACTGTCACGTTTTACGCCAATACATACTGGAATAACTTCACATTCTGGAAGTGCTTGTCCAATACCACTTTCAAAATAAACCCAAGGTCTGTCAATACTATGTGGCGTAAGTAAAGAAACAACCGCTTTACTTTGGGTTATTTTTGTTAGAATCTGATTGAACCAAATGTCTCCTGGTTTTAAACCACTTCCTCCCGTTGTATCAGAAGAAAACCAAGGGCTAATTTGTTCAAGTGTAATCCTTCTCAAAGCATTTGAAAAAAGCTCGGCTATTACTTTGTCTTTACTATAATGACTTATAAAAAATTTATGATTCATTTTGTTATTTGTAATGTCGTTTTATAATTACCGCCAACTCCTAAATAGACGCAAAAATTGTAGTACTCTTTGTATTTTTTTGTACTTTTTCCATCATTTATTGTATTATTCGATGTATATATTTTGTATTGTATTTTATTAAAAGAAACCAAGATTTCCCCAAGTCATAGTATAATGTACAGACTACACGCGATAGAATGAGAAATGCTTTCCATACCCAAATACTATTTTCTTTTCGTTTTGGAGGTAAATTATAAAGCACGGTTTTTTGTATGCAAGAGAAAAACAAACGAGTGTATTTACTACTTTTGAAATAAACAAGCAATCTTTCTTTTTTTGAAAAATAAATCTCGTAGGTTCTTTAGCCAGTCGCTATTCCTTCTACTTTTCCGTCAATTTCGTATGAGGTAACATATATATTATCTCTATCTTCCTCTAAATAAATAAGATAGGAGATTTCTTTAATTTCTTGCACACTCCTCGCTGTTCGTACATCTTGAAATTTCACACGCCACCAAAACTAATCACCCTGACAAACACATGCAGATATTTTTTTAAAAATCTCAGTGAACGGTCATTTTTGCCCATTTTATGGTCAATGATGAAGCATTGCTCGGTTGCTTTTTACTATTCATCCAACTCAAACCACTTGTTTTCATCCCCAAAAATCTGCAATTAAGTCTCACTTAGAGTACCTTACTTCGCTAATCCATTGATTTTGAACAAACAAGCCGTTCGTTTTTTCAAAAAAATAGCTAACTTTCCCTCTCATTTACACAAACCCTAATTTGTACTATATGCCAACCTATCAACTGACCATTAATCAAAAGAAAATGACGGTGGATGTGGCCGCCGATACCCCACTTCTCTGGGTGCTCCGTGACCATCTTGACCTCTGCGGAACCAAGTACGGCTGTGGCATCGCACAATGTGGCGCTTGTACTGTGCATATTGACGGCCAAGCTACCCGCTCTTGCGTTTTGCCCGTTTCGGCTGTCGCAAAAGCAAAAATCACAACGATTGAAGGACTTTCTGAAACCGCCTCGCACCCCGTGCAAGTCGCCTGGGATGAAGTCGATGTGCCGCAATGTGGTTACTGCCAAGCAGGACAAATGATGACCGCCGCTGCCTTTCTGAAGGATAACCCGAATCCTACAGATGAAGATATCTCCGCCGCTATGAGCGGGAATATTTGTCGATGTGGTACGTATCACCGGATTCACGAAGCGGTGAAAATAGCTGCATCGAAAGCAAAGAAATAATTTTTCACTTCATCTAAAAGGTCTTTCAATCTTATGCAATCTAATCGCAGAAATTTCTTAAAAACATCGCTCGCTGCCAGCGGTGGCCTCTTACTTGGGTTCCAATGGAGTGGCCAAGAGGCCTTTGCTGCCACGGTCATCCCTTCCAATACATCTCTGGCTGATTTTCAAGCAAATGCCTTCCTCTCCCTTTTACCCAACGGAAAAGTAATTATCTATTCCCCTAACCCAGAAATTGGTCAGGGTATTAAAACTGCTTTTCCACTCATCGTAGCTGAAGAATTGGACATCGACTGGAAGGACGTCACCGTAGAACAAGCGCACCTCGATACCCAAAAATACGAGCGGCAACTTACAGGTGGCTCCGGCGCTATCAAACATTCTTGGGAACGTCTTCGCATGGCTGGAGCAACCGTTCGCGAGATGCTCAAACAAGCTGCCGCCGACCAATGGAAAGTCGATGTGGCTGCCTGTACAACTGCCAAAAGTTTTGTCATTCATACGCCTAGCAAGAAAAAACTTCCGTACGCTGCACTCGTAGAAACAGCTTCAAAATTACCCGTTCCTACCCAAGTAAAATTAAAGGAAAAATCCACGTTTACGCTCATCGGTCAGTCTATCAAAGGGGTAGATAACCCTGCAATTCTAACAGGAAAACCCGTTTTTGGTATCGACTACAAACGGGAAGGAATGGTTCACGCCCAAATCCAACGTCCTGCATTCGGAATGAAACTCAAGTCGTTTGATGCTACCCGCGCAAAGAAAATGCCCGGTATCTTGGATGTCGTTTCGTTTGGAAACAAAGTCGCGATTGTTGGAAAATCTACGTGGGAAATCCTGAAAGCAAGACAAGTGCTTCAAATTGATTGGGAAAAAGAAGTCGAACTAGAAAGTTCAACAGACCATGATGCGCTCTTTTCGCGAATGATGAATCAACCCGACGCTGAAGTGAGAAGAAAAGACGGGGATATTCAGAAGGCATTTCAGGAAGCATATAAAATTGTAGAAGCTGAGTATCAATGTCCGTTTTTATCTCATGCTCCTATGGAGCCGATGAACTTTTTTGCGCATGTGCAGGCAGATAAAGTTGAACTTGTTGGCCCTACACAAACCCCGCAAGCGGCTCAAAATCAGGTGGCTAAATTACTAGGTGTGGCACCAGAAAAGGTTTCAGTTGAATTGACAAAAATGGGTGGCGGTTTCGGACGACGCCTCAATAACGACTATGCCCTTGAAGCCGCTGAATTGGCCAAAATAATTCAGAAACCTGTAAAAGTTACTTGGACACGCGAAGACGATTTGACCGGTGGTATTTATAGACCAGCTGTCCGGTATCGTTTCAAAGCATCGCTTGATAAAGATGGAAATATTACCGGATTTTACCTCAGAGGTGTCGGTTTAAATGCAGGAAATAGCACACGCCAAGACAATTTTCCGGTTGGTGCTATCGAGAATGTCTTGATTGAATCCGTTGATTATAAATCCGCTATTACAACTGGGCCTTGGCGCGCACCTATCACTAATTTTTTAGCTGCTGCGGAACAATCCTTCTTGGATGAAGTCGCACATGTTGCCCAAAAAGATGCCGTTCAGTTGCGTTTGGATTTATTGAAACGCGTAAAAACAAACCCAGTCGGTAAAATCACGTACGAACCCGAACGTTTTGAAGCCGTTATTAAGGAAGTAGCGAAAAAAGCAAATTGGGAGAAAAACAAAGCAAAACAAGGGTTTAGTGTGTATTTCTCGCATCTTTCCTATGTTGCGCAAGTAGCTGAAGCTGAACTTATCGACAATAAACCAACCATTACAAAAGTATATGCCGTTACAGACTGCGGAGTCGTCATTAATCAAAGTGGTGCACGTAACCAAGTAATCGGTGGTATTGTTGACGGGATGGGACATGCATTGTTTGGCCAGTTGACGTTCTCAAACGGTCGCCCTGACCAACGAAATTTTGATAGTTATCGACTCATTCGTGGGCACGAAGTTCCTAAAATCGAAGTTTCTTTCGTCAATAACGGCATTGACCCAACCGGACTTGGTGAACCTGCCCTCCCTCCAACGGGTGGAGCAATAGCAAACGCACTTTTCAAGGCCACAGGCAAAAGAATGTATAACCAGCCATACGCCATGGAAGATGAAAGGCTACAAAGCTAATTTTATTCCATCCATTCTTCCTCGACTTTGTACGAAAAGTCGAGGAAGAAGATGGATGATTTATCTTATCTTATTTTCTGTAACCCAGCCACTTTTGGCGCAATCGCTTAGTCCATACGAGATTCTCGCCAAGACATTACGGGTTCATGGGAGTCCCAAAAAGTGGGAGAAGATGTCTATTCAATGGGAAATCTCTATCATCCGAAAGGGAGTAAAAGACAGGCGTTTCCAAGTTGGGACTAACTTTTCAACAGGTGATTTCGTCTATGCTGTTCAAACAGATACACTTTCGTACAAGCAAGGCTATATAAACGACGTTTTCCAGTTTAGCGTGAATGGAAAAACAGAAATTCCTGAAGTGATGAAAAAGAGGTTGGACATGACACCCAACCGGACAACCTACCTCAAAGAAGTTTATTTTTACTTGTTAGGTTTACCAATGGTTCTGCAAAAAGATACGAACTTTCTCGATGCTCAAGCACCATTAAGTATATTTAACGCAAAAAAGTGCTACAAATTAACCGTTCGCTATCTACCTTTCGACGAAAATGAAACGTGGGAATTTTACATTGACGCAACAAGCTTCCAACTTGTCGGGTACCGATTTTATCTAAAAGACCCTTCCACCAACGGCGAATTTATTTATTTGGATGACTACAAAAAATGGAAAGGATTCTTGATTCCATTGAAACGTACTTGGTATTGGAATAAAGATGCTTCTTATTTTAGAACGGATCAAATTCATCAAATCAAGAGGGGAAATGCAAGTACCTTCTTATTCTGAGTATCAGATCCAATTCATTATTTATTCTATTAAAAATGCAAGCTTAATTTAAAAGTAAGCATAGAATCTTCTTTTACTTCTCCCCAAGCTAATTCGGAAAAAAAACAAAAAATATAAATTTATTAATCTAATCCATCGCATGAATACTCTTATTTTACCTCAACAATGGCTCGCAGCTTTTCAAAAAGCTATACAAAATGGATATGGTCATAGAGAACTAAGAATTGGTATTTTTCGAGAGACTCATACACTGGTTCAACAAGGTTTTTATGAGACACTAGGGCAGATAATTCCCTTTCCTATTCTTCCCATTCATGCCAATACTCAATTATATGCTGTTGCCCCTCAATACATTCCAATTAAACCAACGAAAGTAAAAACAAAAATAGAAGTACGAGATGAGGACTATGTTACGAGTCTACTAGAAACACAAAGTAAAAGTTTATTTCCTTGTCTGGTCAATATGGGAAATCGGCAGTTGCCAGGCGATGGAGCTATTTTAGGTGCCGACCATCCTGAAGCTGAACTTCTTCGGAGATCGAACTTATTCCAATCTATTTTTCAATTCGCTGACTTTGGTCTTACACATGGTGTACCCCGAAATATACAAGCGAGCTATCCTTTGGAACGTGAAACGGGTGCTGTTTATTCGCCTTATATTTCTATTTTTCGAGGAACAGAACAAAACGGTTATCCACTATTTACCCATCCCTGCTTAACACATGTCATCACGGTTCCACCTATCAAATCTCCACGATTGATAGAAACATCCAATCGGGTCATTCAATTACATCCTGACTTTATTGAACCAACAAAAATAAAAATTCGGACGATATTCAGATTAGCTGCTATCAAAGGGCATAATGCCTTGATACTAGGTGCTTTTGGTTGTGGTTTACACAAAAACCCACCCCTTCATATAGCACAATTATTCAAAGAGGTTCTTCAAGAATCTGATTTTAAAAACTATTTCCACACCATTATTTTCTCGATTTCAACAGAGACAGAAATATGCCAACACCATAATCCAGAGGGGAATTTTCGACCATTTCAAGCTGTATTTCAAGATAGTTAGGTATAGATGATTTTGAGATTCCTACGCAAAATCATAAAAAAAGTATAAAATATAAGTTAGATTGAACGTATTTTCAACCTAACTTATTCATTATCAATGACTAGCTTCCGTATTCGCCCAAAATTCAAACAGCTTTCGCCTATTGCAAAAGAAGAAATTATCAAGCGTTTGGAGGAGAAAATTGCCTCTTGCCCTACGTGTATCGAAGGGAAACTCATGTCCACGCATGGGCTATTGCGTATCAAACCAGAAGACCAGCATTTTTGGTCGCCTCAGTTGGCGATTTCATTCGAAAGTACAGCAGAAGGTACGGTTATTCGTGGTATGTATGGGCCTCACCCAACGGTTTGGTCGTTATTTGTACTTGGATATGCTATCCTTGGGTTTTCGTTTTTCTTTGCTGCGTTGGTTGGATTTGCCCGCATGAGTCTCCAGCTCAGTTATGGAATCCTTTGGGCACTACCCGTTATTTTGATTTTATACTTTTTCATGTATTTACTTTCTCAAACAGGACAAAAAATGGGTGCAGAACAGACCTTCCTACTACACCATTTCTACGAAGATGTCATTGGAGAAAAAACGACTATTTTATAAAAAATTTGGTCGCTTCTAATCAAAAGAAACGACCAAAAACAATATTCACAATTAAACACAATTTAAACAATTATGAAACTCCTTATACTAGAAACAATCATTCAGTAGGCAAAGCTCATGGTATTCAAAACAAATATGTATGCAACAAAGCCATTATTTATATGAACCAATCTCCTCCAAAGCGAGCTAGGGTTCTACTTCTATTTAGCTGAAAGGGGGCAAAAGAGTGGAGCGCTCTTTTGCGAATTTCCCCTTGGTATTTTTAGCGTAAAATCTAATTACGCATCACCGAAAGATGGCAGCAGACCATTTGTACGCATAGTCCCTACTCTTTATCTTTTGTAGCCTGCCTGTACGCTATATGGCTATTATTTATTATTCAACACAAGCAGAAAGAAAGAGGCTCCTTTTATCCATCAGAACGTATGTATAAAACAGGGCTATTCTGTAATCGCCATTGAATTGTCTAGTTCCTATCTGAGAAAGATGGCTGATTTTATTCCCTTGATAATCCATTTACGCTGCTTGAACAACTTGCGTTAAAACCAGAATTGTTTCTTTGACACGGCGTCTGGCGATTTTAATCTGACTTTCTCCTTTGAGGAATACAGTATTTTTTTATAACAGACCTTCAAGACGTGTTTTGTATTCACGATACAACTTTTATGCACCCTGATGAAGCCTTCATTTTTCAAGTTTGATTCAAAAACTTTCAGTGTGTGGCAAACCGTATCCATCCCACCATCGATATAGAAAACCTTCGTGTAGTTTACATCTGCCTCTAGGCGGGTAATGTTTTCGTACGCTAATCTTTCAATAATTTTTTTCATGATAAAACGATAAGGTTTATGGGTGAATAGGTATCTAATTGAAGCAGATGCATAAACTTTAGAATGCCCTTATAGAAAACAAAACTACATAAATAAATTTTAAATTCCACAAATAGTAATTATTTTTTTATAAAATATTTTATTTTTAAAATATAAAAACAAAAAAGATTAAATTAGTGATACAAACCGTTAAATAATTATTTTCAGTTTGTAAATAGTATATCACACAAATAAGCCTCCTTATTTGTACATTTGCCAAATAAGAAAAGATAAACACACACTCAGTAGAGCACGCCTAGTGCCTTTATCATGATTTTTTCACTGAGTTCAGTTAAAGTTAATATCATAAAAACATGCTTGGATTTTTCAGACCTTTCGACGAAAATCAAGAAACTCCTGCCCTTGATATTGATAATTTCGGCGTCTTCACTGAATGGAGAAAGAAATTATGGAAACTTCAAGAAGACATTAGTAAGGAAAGTGAGCAAATAGTAGGAGATTATCTCCCATTGAAAGATCTATTCGACATTAAAGTAGGGCTACTAGACACTTCGCCAGAACGTATCAAAGTCCACTTCAAAAATGGAGATTCTATTGGTGCTTTGTGCATTCGACCAGGTTCTTTTGAAAGTCAAACAGGTCGCTTACGTCCTATTGAAACTCTTTTATCTGAAGAAGATAAACTATTAGAAGCCCGGAAAGCGAAACCCTCAAAGAAAAACGCGTCGGAAGAGTCAACTAGCGAGAAATCAGATTCCAAAGTACCTGAACTTCATGAAACTGATGGACGGATTTTACAACGCGGAGATTACCTCATCCTTAGTAAAAGAGAGATGAAAGGCTTTTCAATGCTTAAGTCATTTCCATTAGAAGTAAATACAGGCAATTCTACCCAAAAAGAGACAAACGGGTATTCAGAAGATGATTTAAAACTGCCCAGCGAGTGGCCTTTGGTGGTATCTCATCATTTTATTCAACTTCGACCCAAAAAAATAGCCTTGCAACGCACATATGTCGATTTTTTGCATATTCTGTTAGATACTATGATACAGCGACACTTCAATTCAAGCGATTTACCCAGCTTTGTTGAATTTCCGTTTCCGATTACAAATAAATCAACAGCTGAAAAAACCTCCCTTAAAAAGCTTCTTGAAGAAAAAGAATTTTTGATTCCTGAGGCAAACGAAGAAGGAAAAGATTATATAAAGAAGATTTATGAGTTGCATAAAACCTTAGCTACACTTGAAGAAGATATTGAAAAGGTAAAAACATCTGTTTCTGCTATTCTGTATAAAAAAATATTAAACAATGACATCATCACCTAACGCAATTTCCCAGTTAGAGCTAGAAGACGATCCACGTCAAAACTTAGACTTGAATATTGCGTATCACAAACAAGAGGTACATGTGGTTACTTTTGCCACAGAAAACAATCCATATATTCCTTTTTACCTACACAAAATTGGTAAAATGGAAGAAGGGATGATCAATCAATACATCCAAGTCGTCAATAAAGCAGGTGAAGGCGGCTCGTTTTTCCCCGTTTACTGTTTTACGCTTTTGCCTAGCTCATCTATCGAAGAAGAACCCAAACAAAAATTATTCGAAGATTTACGTATAAGTAATGAAGACAATGTGCTGGGATTTAAGTCCAAAAAAATGCTTTTTATATTCCCACAAAAAAACGAAAAAGCCAACAAGTTTATCAATCAATTTCTGATAGAGATGGCAAAAGTAAAAACACCAAGTTTGCAAGAAATTAACTATTACTTCCATAATGAAATAAGGGATAAATAGTCCAATAGACTACCTATCCCCTATTTAGCAAAATTCTATCAATCAATTCTGGCTTAATACCCAACACTTGTATTGTCTGCACGTGGGTCTGATGCGCCCTCTAATGTACCGTCTGGGCGAAGCATAATACAGTCCATACGCCCCAATGTTCCCTTCTGTGCCTCAAGAATGAAGCCTTTTTGTTTTAACTTTTCAATCGTTTGCGGCGTAAAGGCATTTTGTTCATAGACCGTTTTATCAGGCAACCACTGATGATGGAATTTCAAGGCATTGACTGCCTGTTGCATGTTCATTCCGTGCTCTACCACATTTAAGATGACTTGGAAAACAGAAGTGATAATGGTCGAACCGCCGGGCGTACCAACTGCCATAAAAAACCGATTGTCTTTTTCAACAATCGTGGGTGTCATGGAAGAAAGCATCCTTTTTTCTGGCTGAATTTCATTGGCTTTGTTCCCAATTAAACCAAACATATTCGGAACGCCCGCTTTGATACTGAAATCATCCATTTCGTTATTCATCAAAAATCCAGCCCCTTTGACAACCACTTTACTGCCGTACCCACCGTTTAAAGTCGTTGTAATTGAGACTGCATTTCCTTCTTTATCCACCACAGAGTAATGTGTTGTTTCATCTGACTCATACCCTGGCACTTTCCCTCCTCCAATTTCGCTACTTGGCGTCGCTTTTTCGAACGAAAAATCTTTCCATCGATTTTGTAGATACGGATAACTCATGAGTTCTTTCATCGGCACCTTCACAAAATCCATGTCACCAAGCCACTCGGCACGGTCAGCATAGACTCTTCTCTCCGCTTCAATCATCACATGTGTGGTAGAATCACTGTTCCAGCCCCATTTTTTGATAGGATGTGGCTCCATCAATCGCATCAATTGAACCAATGCGACACCACCACTCGAAGACGGTGGCATGGTTAAAATCTGGTAATTTTTGTATTTTTCACGAATTGGTTCACGCCAAGCGGATTGATATTTTTTCAGGTCATCGTGTGAAATAATTCCACCACCTTTCTGCATTTCTTGAACGAGTAACTCAGCAATTGACCCAGCATAAAAGCCATTTCTACCCTCTTTTTGAATAGCCCGAAGCGTTTTAGCCAAGTCTTTTTGTATCAATATATCCCCTTTTTTCCATTCTTCACCCGATGGATTCATGAAATAAGGCGTATCTTCTCCATTTACGTCTTTAAACACTTGCTTCATTCGATTGAGTCCTAATGCTTCCCGTTCGGTTAATACCACACCGTTTTCGGCCAAATCAATGGCAGGTTGGAGAATTTTTGACCAAGCTAATTTTCCTAATTTTGCATGGAGTTCCGTCATTCCATCTACAGAACCAGGCACGCCACTTGCCAGATGACCCAATAAACTCAACCCTTGGCGTACTTCGCCTTTTTCATCGAGATACATATCTCTGTGTGCTTTCAACGGGGCTTTTTCACGAAAATCCAAGGTATATGCTTGTCCATTTTTCGTACGCACAACGGCAAAACCTCCGCCACCAAGATTACCGGCAAACGGAAAAACAACAGCAAGGGCGAAATGTGTACCAATAGCAGCATCGATGGCATTTCCACCCATTTTTAGTATTTCTACGCCCACTTCAGAGGCATCCGGGTGCGCAGACGCTACCATTCCGTTTTTAGCTATGACTCCTTTTTTATCTGAATAAAACGGTTTCTGGTTTTCATCCTCCACAAATAAGGAGAATAAGCCATCACCTACTTTTTCTTGTACAGGTTTTTTAGCAGTTTGGCAGCCCACAAAAGCTAGTGTGGCGCAGAGAAGTAGTATTTTTTTCATTCGTTTCAATTTTGATTGCTCGTTTGAACGAATTTACGGGCAAATGCATAGACATCAAAATAAAAGCGACGTTTCACCCAAATTAGGATAATCCCTTCACGCAATTCTTTACAATCTTACATATGGCAAAAAACAAGGAAAAATTTTGAATTCATAAATTGATTCTTACATTTGCAGTATGAAAATAACACAATTACAAGCAGCAAATTGGTGGCGTTCAATTCGACAAAATTGAACAGTGTGCGCTATGTAGTTATTTCAAAGAAATTATCTGGCTTGCTGTTCTTTCAGTAAGCCTTTTTTTGTGACTAAAACTGACGTAAACATGTCTAATTTTTCGATTTCTACCCGCCAAAAAAGATTTTTAGCGGATACACTCACTCCTGTCAGCATTTTTCTACGTCTGAGGAATCAATATCCTTTCTCTGTTATTCTGGAAAGTGCAGATTATCATGCCATGCAAAACAGTTTTAGCTATATTGCCTGTGATCCTGTTGCCTCTTTCCAATTAGACAACAATGAGGTCAAGCAAGTTTTTCCGGATGGAACGCACGAACAGTTTACGCTTCAATCTCGTGAAGAAGCCATTGATGCTCTCCGTGCTTTTGCTCAACGTTTTCAGTCCCCAGAAAACCCTCATCCATTCATTTCCAATGGTCTTTTTGGGCACATCACTTACGATGCTGTTGCCTATTTCGAGGATATTGAAATGCAAGCAAAAAGTGCGGAAACCGCCATTCCACAAATCTTATACCGTGTGTATCGCTATGTCATTGCTATCAATCATTTCAAAGACGAAATGTACTTGTTTGAGCATACTTATACACCCGAAGGCCAAATACCACAACCCATTGAAAACGGGCTGGAGACGCTTGAAATTTTTGTAAAAACACCTAAAATTTCTACAGGCTCATTTCAGGTAACTGGTGCGGAAGAAACCAATTTGACAGATCCCGAGATGCGTCAAATCATCGAGCAATGCCAGAAACATTGTCTTCGTGGAGACGTTTTTCAAATTGTTCCTTCGCGTCGGTTTTCTACTACATTTTCCGGTGATGATTTCAATGTATATCGCGCTTTGCGCAGTATTAACCCTTCTCCTTATTTGTTTTATTTTGATGGTGGAGATTACCATATCTTCGGTTCTTCGCCTGAGAAACAAATTTATATCAAAGATGGGCAGGCTGAAATTCACCCAATTGCTGGGACTTTCCGAAGAACTGGAGATGATATACGTGACGCCGAGTTGGCAAAAGAACTTCATGCAGACGTAAAGGAGTCAGCTGAACATGTGATGCTTGTCGATTTAGCACGAAATGACTTATCAAGAAGTGCTGATACGGTACAAGTTGAAGTTTTTAAAGAAGTACAATTTTATTCGCATGTCATTCACTTAGTATCTAAAGTAACGGGTAAAATGACGGCTGGAACGAACCCGCTTCAATTGGTAGCAGATACGTTTCCGGCAGGGACACTTTCAGGCGCCCCCAAACACAATGCGATGAAGTTAATCAACCAATTTGAGCCAACAAACCGAAGTATTTATGGAGGTGCGATTGGTTTCATGGATTTCAATGGGAATTTCAATCATGCCATTGCGATTCGTACTTTTCTGAGTAAAAACAATACCCTCTTTTACCAAGCGGGGATGGGCGTAGTTGCCAAATCGAATATAGAATCCGAGATGAATGAAGTCCATTTGAAGTTAGGTGCTTTGCGCAAAGCCATCGAGATGGCACAAGAAATTTAAGTTTTCACCCTTGAAATACACCCGATTATGCAAGTATTAGTCTTAGATAATTATGATTCCTTTGTTTACAATCTTGTTTATATTTTAAAAGAACTTGGGGCACAAGTTGACGTTTTTCGAAACGATAAAATTGCGTTAGAGGATATCAAGAAATACGATAAAATACTCCTTTCTCCTGGGCCTGGGATTCCGGAAGAAGCAGGAATTATGATGGATCTCTTGAAAGAATACCACACAACGAAATCTATTTTTGGAGTTTGCTTGGGGCACCAAGCCATTGCAGAAGCATTTGGCGCACAATTACACAATATGGGCGAAGTTCTCCATGGTGTGACAACCGACTGCGAAGTGATTGATTCCACAGAACTTCTTTTTCAAGGGATTCCTTCGAATTTTCAGGTTTGCAGATATCATTCTTGGACGGTTCTGCCCGAAACGTTGCCTACAGATTTACGTGTCACAGCTATTGATAACCAAGGATTTGTATTGGCAGAGGCTCACCAAAAATACAATGTTCGTGGCGTACAATTCCATCCGGAAGCCTATCTGACAGAACACGGCGTTCAAATGGTAAAAAATTGGTATCTATCTGAATAATTCGCTTATATCATGAAACACTATTTACAAAAACTTCTACTTGGCTTATCCTTAACAGAGCAGGAAGCGTACCAAGCTCTCTTATTTATTGGAGAAGGAAAAGCGACTTCTGAAGAAATTGCAGCCTTGTTGATGGGTATTCAAATGAAGAAAATCACAGCACCCGAACTCATGGGTTTCCGGAGAGCTATGTTGGAATTGGCTATCTCCTTTGATTTTCGATCGTATGCTGCGATGGATGTTTGCGGAACAGGTGGAGATGGAAAAGACACGTTCAATATCTCAACAACTGCTGCCTTTATTGTAGCTGGTGCAGGGCAAATGGTCGCCAAACATGGCAATCACGGGGTTTCATCCGCTGTAGGTTCTAGTACAGTTCTAGAATATTTAGGAGTTCCTTTCACCAACGATGAGTCTATATTGAGAGAGAAAATCGAAAAAGCCAACATTTGTTATCTTCATGCACCACTGTTTCATCCTGCCATGCGTTTTGTAGGCCCTGTCCGCAAAGCCATGGGAATTAAAACGTTTTTCAATATCCTTGGCCCACTTTTGAATCCTGTTCAAGTAACAAAACAGCTGACGGGTGTTTACAACGAAGAAACTTTTGAAGTATATGAAGCGCTTTTTCAGGCTACTGGAGGCGACTTTGGTATTCTGTACGCTTTGGATGGGTACGACGAAATCTCTTTGACAGGCGATTTTCTTTTGGCTACTTCCGAAACACCCAAAAAACAATATACTCCGCAGGATTTGGGCTTTGAGCAATTGTCTGCAATTGACCTTCAGGGAGGAGCAACACTGGCAGATTCAGCGAACATCGTTCTTGACGTACTGCAAAACAAAGCAACGGCTGCACAAACGCAAGCTGCTTTGGCGAATGCAGGCGTTGCACTCGCTATTGCACAAAAAATAACGCTTGAAGAAGGAATTGACAAAGCAAAAGAATCCCTCCAATCTGGTCGTGCTTACCAAGCACTCCAAAAATTGGTTGAGGCATAAGGTTTTTGTAAATGCGCTATTCAACAACTAGTTAAACGCGTCATATTTGATTTAAAATTGAAATTAAGCAAAATAAAATGGGTGGAATGAATCTTTGATGATTAGTCCACCCATTTTTTTATTATTTCGGCATACGAATTTGAATAAGCAAGGAAGAGAAGATAGTTACTCCGCCAATAAAGACAATCGCGGTTGTTATACCTAGTGCGTCTGCCATAATTCCTGAAATAAGAGCGCCAATGGCATAACCTAAATCTCGCCAAAGTCGGAAAGTACCAATGCTTTCTGCCCGTTGTTTCGGGCTTGTTGCTTGCGCAATGGTTGATAAAAAAGTAGGATAAACCAAGGCTGTTCCTAGACCAAGCATCGCTGCGAGGAGCAATAAAACGAACATATTTGCTGTGAAAGGTAAATACATAATCGCGATGCCTTGCAGCAACATTCCCCAAACCAACATTGACTTTTTGGAATATACGTCTGCCATTTTACCTGTGAATAATTGACCAATTCCCCAGACTGTCGGGTATGTAGCAGCAATAATCCCCATTTTTTCTTGGTCAAACTGAAGTGAAATCAGAAGAATGGGTAAAAGCCCCCAAATCATGCCATCGTTCAGATTATTGACTAACCCGGCTTGGGTGACGGAACTCAAGGTTTTGTTTTTTAGGGTCGTTTCCCAAAAAACACTTTCTAGCTGGTTCACCTCGTTGGTTGCACTTTCTTTATCTGCAAAAACACGCGTATCTTTTACCCAAAAAACACTTAAAATTAATCCGAAAAGAGAAATACCAATTCCCAAATAAAACGGATAGGGTATCACGCCATACGTATGTGCCAAGTATCCGGTTAAAAAAGCGACAAGACCGACCGCCAAATAGCCGGCAAATTCATTCAATCCCATGGCGAAACCTCTGTCTTTTTCACCTACCAAGTCGATTTTCATGACAACCGTACTACTCCAAGTAAACCCTTGGCTAATACCGAGGAGTACATTTGCCAGAATTACCCAATTCCAACTTGGTGCATATAATAGAAGAAAAGGAATAGGCAGGGCGAGTATCCAGCCAAAAATAAGTAGATTTTTACGTCCAAAACGATTGGCTAATTTGCCTGTATAATAATTTGCTGTGGCTTTTGATAGCCCGAAAGCGGTTATAAACGAAAGAATCGCGGTTTTAGAGGCAATTCCGAAGGTTTCCTCTGCAAATTGTGGAAAAATCGTTCGTTCCATCCCGACCATCCCACCGACAAACGCATTGACGACGACCAATAACACAAACTGTCTCCAGTTTTCTTTTAATCCTAACGTAACTTTCACTTGGCTCATGCCGACCTATTGTTGATTTGGCTGCAAAGTTCGGGGATTTTTAATCGGATTTCTTTTACAAATGATAAATAATTGAGCGCATATTGCTTCTCATCCAATAGTAGCCCATCTATTTGTTCAATAAGTAAAATAGATTTCATTGCTTTCCCTCCCTAATCTCGTCTTCCTTGTTTTCTTCGTACAACTCGATGGGGAGTCCATCGGGGTCTTCAAAAAAAGTAAATTTTCGGTTTGTATATTCATCCACCCGAATTTCTTCTACACGTATTTCGTTTGCCTCCAGGTATTTTTTTCCTTCTTCTACGCATGGCACTGCAAATGCCAAGTGCCGTAAACCCGCTGCTTCAGGCCGTGACGGACGCGCAGGCGGACTCGGAAACGAGAAAAGCTCAATTACGTATTGCTTCCCGATGGCCAAATCTAATTTATACGATTGACGTGCCTCCCGATATACTTCCCGAATGACCTCCAAACCAAGTATTTCCGTATAAAATCGTTTCGATTTTTCGTAGTCTGTACAAATAATCGCGATGTGGTGAACAGCCTGTAACTTGAGCATTTGTTCTGTATTTTATTGATATAAACAAGCTACTAATATGCATCTATTTTCTCAAATTTCTATTTTTCGAATCATTCCAAAACAAAAAATCGCATAAAATGAATAAATCATCTTATGCGATTTACACGTTTTTTTTCTTATTTTTTTCAGGCAAATCCGAAAATCAGTGGAAAAGCAAAGAGAACGAGACCTGCCCAAAGACCATACATTGGAATGAAAAACACAACTGATTTTTCCACTTTTGTAATATCGTTCTGCCCTCTTAAAACACCTAAAATTTGGTAGGCGACCGCAATCAAATGGGTAAATATGAGAACATTACTACCGAAGACTGTCAAACGATTTGGGGTAATTCCGTATTCAAACAAACGAAAAACGATGGCTGACAGTGCCATTCCGTTGGTTAGCAATGTCAGGCAAGCCAAAGCCAATAACACAAATAAATTGGTTTTACTTATAGACTGCTTTGTTGCCTCTGATAGTGAAAATACGATAATCGCCATCACTGCCAAAAGTAGGATATTAAACAAAAGAAGAAATTCACGGTCATTGTATAAGCTTTTCTGTGTGTAGATGACAACTACCAAGAAGGTGGTTAAAGTAGCTAAAACAAGTGGGGTAAAAATTTTGGCGATGAGGGGAGATATTTTTCCCACCAATTGTGGATTTTCTTGCACGAAGAAAGTGGCAACCACGGGTAAACCAGCCAAACCCCAAACGGCAATCCGATTAAAATAAAAATCAGCGATATTGAATCCAATCAAGCTAAACAAACCGAGTGTAATACCTGTAAAAACACCACCGGCTAAAAGAATAATTACTGCCATGACGAGTAAATCACCGTTGTAACGTAGAAAAGCCATTTTCGTGTGTGCGTTCGTCATGTTGCCACCTACAAACGTAAAACCAGTTACAACCCATAGAAATATAGGCAAATGCAAACATGCCAATTGAAAGGTATCACTAGCCTGATTTTCGGGTAATAGATTGATATACAATACAGTAACAAGTAAGGCAAGAATCGGAAAAAGGAGCGAGCGGAAGGACATTTCATTTTTTCGGGCGAAGTACAGCATCACCATCGGAAACAACACATAGCTTATATTTCTTTGCAGAAAAAAGTCACTTTCTTGCCCAATGAAGGTAGGGATTTGTGCAATAATTCCGGAAACTAAAATACCAATGAAGACAAATAAAATATCTTTTTGTTGGTATTTAGGTGCGGATGAAGCGGAGAAAGAGAGACGTTCATGCCAAAAAACAGCGAACGGACTGTCAGCCAAAGAAGGATAGACGGCATCAAAAGCGCGTTGAAACGCTGCGGGATTTGTGCGGTACAATTGCTCCAATAAGCGAGGATTATCTATTTCCTTGCTAATAGTTGCTTGCAGTTGTTCCTGCGAATTTTGTTCAGATTTCATTAGTGAGAAAGGGTTAAAAGAGTTATTGAGAAGAACGAATAAGCATTTCGAGTGCGTTGAGATGAGCAGCAAAAGCAGCTTTGCCCTCGAGTGTGACACGGTAGGAAGTATTCGGTTTTTTACCAATAAATTGTTTCGTCACCTCCACGTACGCAAGTTTCTCGAGGGCAGAAAGATGACTTGCTAGGTTTCCGTCAGAGCTTTGGAGTTGGGCTTTAAGCGTACCAAAATCTACTGAATCATTGACAAGTAAAATAGACATAATTCCTAGCCGCACCCTGCTTTCAAAGGCTTTATTTAGGTTTTCTATGTAATTTTTCACTTCTCGTATTTTTGATAGATAGTTAAACCATACACTATGTGTAAAATCCCGAAACCAAGCCCCCAAAGAAGCAGTGCATATTCGATAAAAAATAAAGCAGAAAGCCCTACGGCAATTTCGGTCATTCCTACATAAAAAATATCCTCAATCGTATATTTACTCGCATTTAGAAGGGCTAGACCATAGAAGATCAGGGTAAACGGAAGAATTAAATCAATTTGTTGGCGAACAAGAAAGAAAATACACACGATTCCACCGACTAAAAGTGGCATAAAAAAATGAATTAAAAACCGCTTGGCTGTTGCATCCCAGAGAAGTAAACTGAACTGTTTTGCCTTGATTCGTGCCCAGATAAAACCCGTAACTAAGGAAGATATCAGTACAAAAATAAAACCTGTAACAAGTGTTGCCAATTTCTCCGAATTTTGACTTACCGAACGGTAATATCCCCCATCTAATAGAGATAAATCAAGGTAAATATATACACTTACTACACATAGAAGCGCGTACATCCCAATAAATATACCTGCTTTGCCACTTAAAGAAAGAAATCGACTCGCACGCTCCATCAAGGCTCTGATTTCCTGAAGGGTTTCCAATTGATTGTGTTGTTCACTCATAATTTAAAAATAAATATAAAGTACTTTGAAATACAAAGTATATTAAAAAAAAGAAAAGAGACAAATAAATGTCTCTTTTTATTCTTTCAGGAGAACTCATTAATCCGTCTGAGGCAGATTAATAACAACTCAATGCAAACAACGTGACAAGAGGGAGAACGACCAACCCGCTGTAAATCCAGTAGCCATTGCTATAAGGTGGCACTTCGATTAGTTTGGTAATTTCTTTACCAGCTTCCATTTTAACAGGAACATGCGCGTCTAGTTTTTCTTTGAGTCGGCTGCTCTCTGTTGTGTAATGAATGGTGTATTCACCTGCTGGAAGATTATTGACAGTCAAGGACTTCACATTTTTTCGGTTTACAATCAATTGATCATTTATTGTAACGTACGAAAACGGAGTGGGTCTATTGAGTTTGATTGCCACGCTTCCGGTATTCGACGTTTCTGTTTGGTAAGCAACCTGTATGTGTTTTGCACACGAGCTAAACAGAAAAATTCCACTGATTAAAAGAAAAGCCATTTTCGTTTTCATTGATACGTTGGAGGGGGGATAAATTGTTATGTGTAATGCAAATAGAAAAACGTGTTTGGTTTTCTGTTATTTGCCTCAATATGAAACGGAAATGAACTCACTTTAGTATCAAACTGAATGCCCTCATTTATTTCCCCAACCGTCTATGATTCCAGCCTTAATATCTGTATAATTTGAAACAACCCAGATAGCTACAAGAATGAGCGCAATGGTTTTACCGTGTTTTTTAAGTAAGATTTTGACATCGTTTACGAAAGTATTCATATCTGTAATTTTAAGGGTAATACTAAACTCATAAGGCTGGGCACCTTTGTCGGCTAAAGAAGAAAAATCTGTTTGCAGTACCTCACCGATAACTCGCAAAGAATGTAAACTTGGACTCACCTCATTATTTTCAATTCTTTGAATCGTTCTAAGCGTTAAACCTGTTTTCTCAGCAAGTTCTTTTTGGGAATAGTGTTGACTTTTTCTTCTTTCCCTTATTTTTTCACCCAAATCCATGTGCAAATATCTCAATTAAAATTCGTTTATGTACTGACATAAAGGTGTCAACTGTACGTCATTTCAACGTTAATCAATGTGTATGATATACTCAGTCGGAAAAAAATACTCTTGTTCAAAGGCTATTTTCGTCAATACTCCCACTTATATTCACCTTATATACATACAATTTAACTACTTAGGTAACCAGTTTTTACCAAATTGTCAACACCAATATCGAGTTTTTTCATGAAAGTTTGGCATTGTTTCGCCAAAGCTACTTCAGTATAGTCGCCGTCAAAATCTTTTGCTTCTACTTCCAAGTATTTACTCCCATTTGGTAACTCATCAATGTGAATCGTTATGTTATCAAGTTGGTACAATCTTCTTCTTTTTTTCACTAAGCCTATGAGTATGGAACCTGTATATAACTCTCGAATTGCTTCTGGATTTGGATTTATATCATATCGATAGACCACTGTTTTCTCGATACCATCAGCCACAATTCGTTCATAATGTGTAATTAGACTACCGAGTGTTCCTCTTCTAAACTTGAGTTTTCCATTAGATACTTTGAAATATCTATCTTCTTGTTCATCCTCTCCTATGAATTTTGCTCCGACTTTCATGAGCTTCATTTCAGTTTTTTTACTATCTAAAATAACCGATTTGAGCGTGAAATCCTTATAATTCAGTTTATCCATTTCTTCAAATTTACGTTATGCAAGCATCTCTTTTATTTCATGTTTTTCTTGTGCGGTTATCTCATTCCAACGCCTATTTTGTAAGCCCATTTCAATGGAATAGAAAAGATTGAGATGAGGCGTGATTCCGGCTTTTACCAAATCTGCTTTGATTTTTTTGTAGTCTGCTGCCAGTAAATCTACTTTTGTGTGTATTCCTATCAAATTCAATATTTTGACCATATAAGGTCCGAAATTCTTGATTTCTTCGAGGTTTTCCATAAATTCTCTCATTGACGATACATATACAAAGAAACTAAATGACGTAGGTATTTAAAACTTTTTGTTTTATACCAGATTTTAGCTGTACCTAGTTCACTTTTTCCTTATAAATTGTACTGGAAAAACTTCTTTATATCTTAGAAATGGACTCTCTAAGTAGCGGAAGGATAGTAGGCAGAACACCAAACTAAGAAGAAATGTAGAAATGGTTTTGCCATAGAATATCCATCCTGCTGACTCATGAATCCCTCCCATCATCGCAAAACCCTCTGTAAAGACCATGGCAGGTATATGTAGACAATATAGTCCATAGGTGAACTTACCTAAAAAGCTTATTTTGCGAAAATTTCCAATTTTAAAAAGTGATGTTTTGGCAAATGTTTGATCATAAATGATGAAGGCAAAAAATAATGAAAAAATCAAACGTTCAAATATCACTAATATCGGAATCATAAATAAATCTTTTCTAAATACAATTAGAATGAATCCTACAGTATAAATAAGTAAGCCAAATTTTTTAGAAGTTGACCGAGCCTCCTCCTGATGAAGAACACGTGTAAAACACCACCAAGCTAACCAAGCACCAACGACCAAATCAGACATCACACTGAGTGTATGATAAAAAATGTATGTTTGATTTTCGAAATTTAATGCCCTGTATACTAAGGAGATGAGAATCAATCCGATAAATAAAAACAATCTTGACCTTTTGAAAACGCGCAATAAAATAGGCCAAAAAAGATAAAATTGTTCTTCAATTGCAACAGACCAAAGAATAGATAATGTACCTGAAAGAGGTTCCCCATGAATGATGTTATTGAAGTTTCCAAGGAATAAGACGTAATACCAAATATTTGCATGCTCTTCCATTCCCACATTTACTAACTTCAAAAGTAGTTGAAAAATGAAATAGCCAAAAACCAAAGTGACATAATACAGTGGCCAAATCCTAAGGATTCGTCTCCAGTAAAAATGTTTGATTGAAAAACTTCCATTTTGCCTTTCTTCCACCAAAATGAGATAAGTAATCAAAAAACCTGAAAGGGTGAAGAAAAAATTAACCCCTACATCTCCATTTTCCCAAAGTTTATGGAAAGTTAAATATACCCTACTTTTCTCTCCGATTTTAGGAACTACAAAATAGCAATGGTACATGAAGACATAAAAAAACGCAAAAAACCTTAACCCATCGAGGTGCGGAAAAAATACTTTTTGATGATTCATTATTTATGCTTTTAAAGGCACAAATATTCTAGTATTCCTATTTCTATGCGTTGCAATAGGTAGGATGAGACCGATTTGAACAGAAAAACTGTATTTCTTTATTTTTCTAGTTCCTCAAGAAATCTCGAAGGGGTTTGACCCGTATATTTTTTAAAAAAACGATTAAAGGTAGCTTTCGAATTAAAACCAGCATCTAGCGCGAGCCCTAAAAGAGTTGTAGTCTTATGTTCCCCATTTGCTAGCTTACTCTTTATTGCCTCAATTCTATAAGAATTAACATACTCATAAAAATTCTTTTTGTAAAACTGATTGATAACTTGGGATAGCTGATTTGTAGTTAGGTTGAGTTCAGCAGCTAATTTTGAAAGGTTTAATTCAGGATCTACGTACATTTTTTTTTCAGACATGAATTCCTCCAAAACTTTTGCATACTGTTTGATTAAAGCATCATCCAAAGATGAATGATGGTATTTTTCCATGATTACTTCTTGTCCACTTTCCTCATGTTTAGCTGTTATGGGTATACTTCCTAAAAAAATAGGCGCCTGTCTAAATCCATAATACCCCATATAAATCACTAAGACGCTTACTGCACAGTTAATCAAGAGGTCTTCATTCACTTGATCCAGCTCAAAAAAATCTGTGATTACTGCAAGCTGACTTAAAAATCCAGTTAACCATAAAAGGAGTACGGTATTTAAGGCCATTTTTAACCAATCTAGATATTGGATTTCAATTGTTGAAAAATTTTCTTCTGCCCACTTCAGGTTTTTATTAATTGTATATATTGACCAAAGGTAATAAATCAATGTACTTCCCAGTTTTGCCCAAGCAAGGATAGTACGTGTAAAATCAGATAGAGGAGCTAAAACATTTTGAAATAGATAGGGAGTGATTAAAACTATGTTTAAAAGGAAGGGTAAAAAGTGCGGAATTACTTTCCAAGAAATCCTTTTGTCAAATAACGTTCTTGCATAGAGCCATAAAACTGGACCGTTGAGGAAGACGGCAGCACTACTAACTTCTAATAAAATGGAAAAGCGATTTTTGGCAGATAAGTAAAAAACGAAGATATGGAACAAGATAATGGTAAACCAAGAAATCAAAAACCAATCATATACGGCTTTTTCTTTCTTACTTATCAATACAAGGATAAAAAAAGTACTAATAGACCCACTGAAAAAGAAGATATTTGCAATATCCATATAAACTTTGAAAGTGCTAATCTAACAAAGAAATTCAAAATAGTAACTTATCAAAAATATTTTTAGAAAGGTTACTTAAAGATAAACTATCTCATCTGTTGAGATATACGAAAAGACCGATACTTCGAAAAATAGAAAGTTTCTTCGCTAGTACTGAGTTACTCAGAGTATTTTACTCGGGACTCACCGAACAAGCTGTGTACTACCTATCAAAATCTGGAGGATGTGAAATGTAGATATGAATGTTAATTGTTTTAACGAAGGAAGCCATCATTTCTGATGGCTTCTTTGCTTCTCTTACAGACGAAAGATGCAACTATAATTCCTTAATTTGGCATGTGACAATCAGGAAATTATTTAACAAGTCCACTCTCATCAATTTTAAATAACCACTGTTGGTCAAAACAGTCATTGGATACATTAAATGTTGCACAAATTTGCTTGGTGGCTTCTATTTGATAAAGATTATCTTCCGTTAATGAAATTCTTAAACCATAATCGTTCAAGAATTCACCATAGGTTTTTTGCCAAAGCAATTCGCCATTAGAATTAAATTTAGCAACTAAAACATCATAGTTACCTTTTCCAAATGAACTTGTTGAACCCACTACAAGATAGCCGCCATCTTTAGTTTTAATAACCTGTCCTGCCTTATCATAACTTGTTCCTCCTATTATACGCTTCCATAAAACCTTGCCGTTAAGATCTTTTTTGACAAGCTCAATGTCGCACTCGCTGTTACTTCCGCAGTTTATCGTTGAAACATAAATCGTTGAATTGTCTGAAAGGTTAATAAACAATGATTTCAAATCATTAAAATAAAGAATTCCGAACAAAAAAGTGCTAATCAGAATTAGCACTTTCCAATTTCTTTTGATTAACATTCTACTATCTACAAAAAGATTATTCAAGTTGGAAATGACTATTTTGAACTCAAATTTTTCGTCATTTTCAACAACTGAAACTTCATTCAATTTTACATCCAAAGCGGTTCCAATAGCATTTAGAGAATAAATACTTGGAGTTACTACGCCATTCTCAATTCTTTGAATCGTTCTAACCGCAATTCCACTCTTTTCAGATAGTTCGAGTTGCGTGAACCCCTTTGAAATTCTAATTTCTTTTATGTGTTCGCCTATTTTCATTTTACAAATGTATAGGAAAGAAGACGAAGCAAAAACGACTTCCACACGTCATTTAGACGACAGGATTGAGAAAATGGTTATAGTCAGAGTAAAAGATGGAACTACCCTAACCCATTGATAAAAAACAAAAAAGCCATCATTTCTGATGGCTTTTAATTATGCTCCCGAAGCTGGGCTCGAACCAGCGACCCTCTGATTAACAGTCAGATGCTCTAACCGACTGAGCTATTCGGGATCGTTTTATTATAAACGTGGTGCAAAAGTATACTATTTCCTAATACTTGTCAATAGTTATCTCTATTTTTTTTTCAAATACAGTACTTTATCTCTGAGCACGGTCTAAAATAAGCTCTTTTACACGTCTTGCGTCTGATTTTGTAAAGTTTTGAATAATAATTTCTTCTTCGCGTGCTCTTGCCTTGATGCGGATTGTTGAGAAAAATACACCTGACTCTATTTCAACTCCAGCAATGTCATTATAAAAAACAAAATTCTCGTTGGAAGACATGAACTTACGAATAATGAAGGTCACTCCTTTTTCAGAGAACTCAACAACATCAGGAAAAAGTGGATTCATCCAAAAGCTTGCAGCATATTTTTCTATCATCGTAGTTTGGACTAATTATTTGAATGGAACATACACTACTTTTTTTGTTTCAAAGAACTCTTCTTCAAAATACGAACTCAAATCATATACTTTTTTAGGTCTATTCACCTCCGCAAGTTCTTCTTTTAAGTCCCCTCCTTTGAGATATAGAACACCATTGTCTAGTTTATTGAAATGATTTCTACTGATTTTATTTTGAATCCAGCCCATGAAAGGTTGCAAGCGCGTAACCGCACGAGAAACCACAAAATCATAAAAGCCATCGGCGCGTTCGGCGCGTTCATGTTGTGCACGAATATTTTTTAGACCCAAACCGTCAGCTACCTCTTGTACCACCTTGATTTTTTTTCCGATGGAATCAACGAGATGAAAGCTTACCTCAGGAAATAAAATAGCGAGTGGAATACCCGGAAAACCGCCACCCGTTCCTACATCTAGAATTTCCGAGCCATCTGTAAACGAACAAACTTTTGCTATTCCGAGTGAATGTAGCACATGTTTTTCGTACAAATTATCCATATCTTTTCTGGAAATGACATTAATCTGAGCATTCCAGTGCGTATATAGTTCGTGAAGCTGAGCAAACTGAGTTTGCTGTATGGGAGTAAGATCCGGAAAATACTTTGCGATAATCGAAAAATCTGACACTTTACTAGAGTTATTTGAATAAAATTATTATTTCCAGCGCAAACGCTTGGGGTTTGTAAACAATGTAACAATTCCTAAAATAAACAAATATCCAGTGAATAAGAACTCATAATAAGGCATGCGCCACATACCTACGTTCGAACCTAACCTTCTATTTAAAGAACTAAATACTAGCCACTTAATTAGGATATATCCCATAAATACGCCAAGAACAAACCGCATCCAATCCGTGATAAACAAAGTAGCTTCAAGATGCAACTCTTTGCTGATAGCTGCAGGAATTCTCGCCCAATCAGGTACTTGAAATAATTCGGGTTGAAAAAATAGAGCTGGAATGAATAAAAACCAACTAAATAATTGGCCGTACCATAGTAATCCTAAGTGGATTTTATGTTTAAACTTATATTTTTTTCCGACGGAAAGATGTCGTCTTTTTTGAATAAACCAGTCTTTCCAATTTCTTTTGGGTTCAGATAGTGTATAGGCGTCAGATTCGATACAGATCGCCACATTTTTAGAATTTGCTGTTTGATTTACAAAGAGGTCATCATCTCCTCCTAGTAATCCATAATGAGATGCAAAGCCTCCATTTGCCCAGAAAAAGTCCTTTCTATACAATAGATTTCTACCAACTCCCATGAACGGAATACCTGCCAATGCAAAAGAAAGGTATTGAACCGCTGTTTGGAAAGTCTCGTAGCGGATTAAGGCATTCAATCCACCTGGGTAAGCTGGATAAGGCGAGTAACCGAGAACAATTTCTTTATCACCTAGTGACTCTGCCATTCGTTGTACCCATAGTTCACTAGAAGGACGGCAGTCTGCATCTGTTACTAGAATAAGCTCTTTCGATGCTTTTTTAATTCCCATGGTTAGAGCATACTTCTTGGCTGTGAAATGGACGGGTACTGTTTCTATCCGCACAATTTTGACATTTGGGAAGTTATCTTTATTTGTTAAAAGATAGTCGTATGTACCATCCGAGGAACGGTCATCCACGATAATTATCTCAAAATCAGGATATTGCTGACTTTCGAGCAGAGGGATAAGCGATTGAAGATTTTCAAGCTCATTCCAAGCAGCCACAACAATAGAGACCCCTGGAGCACTTTCGATAAACTCGGGTACTCGTCTTTTGTAAAATGAAAGGCGAAGAAACACAAAGAGTGTGTACATCAATTGCCAAAAAACAGCTATCAAAAAGAGGGAAGGTATAACGTCATGCCAGAGCATTTATTGAGTCATTTAGTGAGAAATGAATACAAATATAAGGATTGTTCATAAAGTGCCTCTAACAATCCTGTTTTTTACACAAAAAACAAACTATCAATTATTTAAATAATCTATTCTTTCCATATCCTTGTAATTTTGCTTTAGTAAAAAATACCTTGGGTAGATTCTTAAACTTTTTAGATATGCTTCGCTCATATTATTCAAAACATACATTGGAAGCTGGCTTAGATGAAGCAGGTCGCGGCTGTCTAGCTGGTCCAGTTGTAGCAGCCGCCGTCATCCTTCCATCAGACTTCTCACACCCATTTTTAAATGACTCCAAACAACTTACCAAAGTTGAACGAGTGAAGTTACGTACAGAAATCGAGCGTGAAGCTATTGCTTGGGCGATTGCAGAAGCTTCTCAGCAAGAAATTGACCAAATCAATATTCTAAAAGCCAGTTTTTTAGCTATGCACAGAGCTGTCGAAAAACTGAGTATTCGCCCAGAACATTTACTCATTGATGGAAATCGCTTCACCCCTTTTCCTTTGATTCCCCATACGTGTATTGTAAAAGGAGATGCGTTGTATTATTCCATTGCAGCAGCATCCGTTTTAGCCAAAACATACAGAGACGATTTAATGGAAAAATTAGATGAACAGTTTCCCGCCTATGGTTGGCGAAAAAATGCAGGATATCCGACGATTGCACACAAAAAAGCTATCGCTGAATTTGGACTCACGGAATGGCATCGGAAGACTTTTCGGAGTACACTTTTGAAGGAATAGGATATCCCAAAAAGATAACTTTCCAGAGTGGATATTCTGTGTAATCTAGAATTAGCCTCTGGAGACTCTCCCTCCCACCAATCGATATAATTTTGGCTACCTCCATCCCTGACTGGTAATAGGCTTGGCGCGTATCGTACGCAGAAATTCCAAAAAACTGTTTAGAAGTAGATAAATCATCTAGACTTTTGCTTGATCGACCACCATAAGTAGTAAACAGCCACTCTTGCTTAAAATCAATGTAGCGTTGCACAGAGTCCTCTGAACGAACAAACCGATTATCGACTTGAAGGGCTATGCCTTCATCAAGCCAAGTAGGGATTTTTGTCTTTGCCCTCCACCAACCAACCTGCTGCATCAGTTCAATATGAGCCAATTCATGCGCAACGACATCCGCATTGGCATTGTCTTTATGTAGAATAACCCAGGAGCCAAATGGCGTACCAAGGCTACAACCAGCCCCTTCAGGTTGATGACAAATATTTTGAAATGACTCCTCCGTAGAACAAAACAAGATTGTCGGTGAACTTACCAAACTCCCGAAAAAGTGAGCTACTTTCTGCTTTGCTTGCTGTACAATCGTATTGTATTCTTGCTGTTCATTGTTGGATAGTTCCTTGTTTTCATGTGTAAATTGTGTGTATACTTTTCCATCTAACCAATACAAACGCGCTACGCTCACGAGCGGTGAAAATGAGACATACAACATTGCCAAAAGAAATACAAAGCCAATATAGGAAAACCGTTTCTGATATTTCATTCCAATAACATCCATTTATTTATCCTTCGCAGCCCTTTTTCAATGCGTTTTACCTTTCTTGAAAGATAAATAATTTATCATCCTCTTTAAAAGTCATTGCATTGGTCGTACTTTTGTGTCCTAGTTACTAAATCCAGTACGAAGTTAAATCATTTTAAACTAAATATTCTACGTATGTCTTTCTACAGTATCATTTTAAATGCACACCACTACTTGGCTTTTATCGCTCTATTACTGCTTTTGTTAGCCACTATAAACGGCATTATGGGCAGTACCTCTGAGAAAATTTTTGATGATAGCCATCGCAAAATAAATCTTTTTGCCTTGATTTCAACACATACCATGTTGCTATTGGGATTGGTTCTTTTGGCTATTTCACCGACTGCACAAGTTGCTTTTTCGGATATGGCAGCTACCATGAAAGATGGCGCACTTCGCAAAGCAATTATTGAACACCCAACGACAAATATTTTAGCGGCCGTTTTAGTAACAATTGGTAATGCGAAATCAAAAAAATCTATCGGTCACGGGAAAAAATTCAAATCTACAGCTATTTTCTTTGGTTTAGGGCTTGTCTTAATTCTTAGCCGTTTACCTTGGGAAAGATTGTTCTAACCTTTGTAATTTCAAACTAAAAAGCCTTTTTCAATGTATCATTGGAAAAGGCTTTTTTTATGATTGTATTTTTTGACGGAGTTTGTTTGTTATGCGCGCGTTTTATTCAAATTATCTTAAAAAAAGATAAAAATAGAACGATACGAATAGCCCCTTTGCAATGGATCTCCGACGAACAATTGAAAAACCAATTTGGTGATTCCGTCATGGTTCTGACACCCAACGGCAAATGGCTAGGAGGCTCCAACGCCGCCCTCTACGTACTTGTCCACTTACCTGGATTCACTTGGTTAAAAGTAGCATATATCATTCCCAAAAGCTTCCGTGATTTCTTTTATTCTTTCATAGCAAAGAAACGGTATCAATGGTTTGGCGAATCAGAATCGTGTAGAATCCCTACACAAGAAGAAAAAAACGTATTTTTAACACCTGAGGAAGTACGTGAAATAGAAACCCAATGGCATTTACAAACTAATTTTCATTGATTTTTCCTCCAACTCTTTTCCTGTAAAAGTTTTCATCAGAAATAGAAAAACTATATTTAGAGATTAATTTATCATCGTCTTGATTGCTAAATTAAGTGCAATATTCTTCTTGATATTACGCACCTATATAGAAGCTCATGGCAAATTTTGTACCTTTGTTTTTACATTTGACTTCATAACTAAACCCAACAAACCTATGCATAATGCGTTTTTCAATACGCCAACACCTCAAAACGAACCTGTTTTGTCGTATGCACCCGGAAGTTCAGAACGCGCGAAGCTACAAAAAGCCCTTGAAGAAGCACGCGCCGTAACGGTCGATATTCCGATGTATATTGGAGCTGAAAAAGTGTTTACAGACAAAAAAATTCGTTTATCTCCTCCACATGACCACCAACATACGCTTGGTTTTGCGTCAGAAGGTGATGCAAATCATGTCAAAGCAGCCATCTCTGCCGCATTAAAAGCAAGAACAGCTTGGGCAAATATGCCTTGGGAACACCGCGCTAGTATCTTTTTGAAAGCAGCAGAACTTATTGCAGGCCCGTATCGTGCCAAACTCAATGCAGCTACCATGCTTGGGCAATCTAAGAATGCATACCAAGCAGAAATAGACTCTGCCTGTGAACTGATTGATTTTCTCCGCTTCAATGTAGCGTATTTGCAAGAAATATATTCAGAACAGCCGGCCTCTTCACCAGGAGTATGGAACAGACTGGAATACAGACCATTGGAAGGGTTTGTATTTGCTTTAACTCCTTTTAATTTTACGGCAATAGCTGGAAATCTCCCTGCCAGCGCCGCATTGATGGGCAATGTAACTGTTTGGAAACCTGCCTATACACAAATTTACTCCGCTCAGGTCATCATGGAGATATTCAGAGAAGCGGGTTTACCAGACGGCGTAATCAACCTTATTTATGTAGATGGTCCCGTTGCAGGAAACATTATTTTCAAAAGTCCATTCTTTGCGGGCATTCACTTTACTGGAAGTACTGCTGTATTCCAAACCATTTGGAAAACAATTGGAGCCAATATTCAACGATATAAAGCGTACCCGCGTATCGTTGGAGAGACTGGAGGAAAGGACTTTGTGATGGCACACCGTTCTGCACATCCCAAAGCACTGGCTACGGCACTCGTACGTGGAGCTTTCGAATACCAAGGGCAGAAATGCTCGGCAGCATCTCGCGCCTATGTTCCTTCGAACATTTGGTCAGAAGTAAAAGAATACATGTTGGCAGATTTAAAATCCATGAAAATGGGCGGAACAGAAGACTTCTCGAACTTCATCAACGCAGTCATTGACGAACGTGCATTTGATAAAATTAAACGATTCATCGATACAGCCAAAGAATCTGATGAAGTTGAAATCATAGCAGGGGGTCATGCAGACAAATCCAAAGGATATTTTATTGAACCTACTGTTTTGGTGACGACGAACCCGAAATATACAACGATGTGCGAAGAGATTTTCGGCCCTGTTTTAACAATTTATGTATATGATGAAAACCAATACGAACGAACGCTGGAATTGGTTAATAGCACTTCACCGTACGCCTTGACGGGGGCTATCTTTGCACAAGATAGATATGCTGTTGAATTAGCGACGCGCAAGTTGGTCGATGCAGCAGGAAATTTTTACATCAACGATAAACCGACAGGTGCTGTAGTTGGCCAACAGCCATTCGGAGGAGGCAGAGCATCTGGAACAAACGATAAAGCAGGTTCCAAACTCAATTTATTACGTTGGGTGAATGCGCGAACAATCAAAGAAACGTTCAATCCACCGACAGACTATACGTATCCGTTTTTGGGTTAATTTCCGGTTGTTTTTATACGAAAAAAGACGGCTACGCCGTCTTTTTTCGTATAAAAACAAGTCAAATGAAATTATTTCGCTACTTCGTCACGCAGAGCTCTACGCAAAATTTTACCCACATTGGTTTTCGGTAGTTCATCTCTAAACTCAATATGTTTCGGACATTTATAACCCGTCAAGTTTTCTTTGCAGTACGCCTTGATTGCCTCCACTGTTAAGCTAGGGTCTTTTTTAACGACAAATATCTTCACAGCCTCTGTCGATTTCTCATCAGGAACACCCACACAAGCTACTTCCAAGACACCTGGCATACTTGCAACAACATCTTCAATCTCATTCGGATATACGTTAAAGCCAGATACCAAAATCATGTCTTTTTTCCGGTCAACGATTTTGAAATAACCATCTTTATCCATAAATCCTACATCACCCGTTTTGAACCAACGACGGCCATCTGCAGGATCATCAAACATCACTTTTTCTGTTTCGTCTGGACGGTTGTAATAGCCAAGCATTACTTGTGGCCCATGCGCACAAATTTCACCTGCTTCGCCAATATCAGCCCACGTACCGTCTTCACGCATGATTTTAACATACGTACTTGGCCATGGAATACCAATGGTCCCGATGCGGTTATCCCCTACCAGCGGATTGGATGTTAATACAGGTGATGTTTCAGACAAACCATAGCCTTCTGTCGGTAAATTTCCTGTTAGTTCTTTCCAACGAGTAGCCACTGCCGACTGCAACGCCATTCCACCGGCGGAAGTAATCACCAATTTAGAGAAATCTACTTCCTTAATTTTAGGGTGATTCAAAAGCCCGTTGTATAGTGTATTGACACCCGTGAAAATATGTGGCGGATATTTTTTCAAATCTTTGATGAATGCTTCCAAATCTCTTGGATTAGTAATAAGCAAGTTCATCACACCGGTCCGTAAGGCAGTTAATGCATTGACAGTCAAGGCATAAATATGATACAAAGGCAGTGCAGCAATAGCTACGACTTTTGCATCCACCAATTTATTCGTGACAGCACCTTGCCAAGATTCATTGGTTAGCGTATTAGCAACCACATTTCTGTGTGTCAACATAGCCCCCTTTGAAACCCCCGTTGTACCGCCTGTATATTGAATGAATGCCAAATCTTCATGTCCAACCGCCGGACGCGTGTAGGTCATGTTTGCTCCTGCACTTACCGCCGACATAAAAGACTGCGCTTGGGGCAAATTGTAAGGCGGAACCATTTTTTTAACCGATTTCACAACAAAATTGACCAACTGTTTTTTCGGGAAACCCAGCATATCGCCTAGTTGGGTAATAAAAACATGTTCAATAGCTGTATCTGCGATTACCTTTTCTAAATGTGAAGCGAAGTTAGCGACAATTACAATGGCTTTTGCGCCAGAGTCCGTGAATTGATGCTTCATTTCGCGTGGCGTATAGAGTGGGTTAGTGTTTACGACCGTCAATCCCGCACGGATTGCACCGAACATAGCAACAGGATATTGCAAACAGTTAGGCATCTGGATGGCAATCCGGTCACCTTTTTTCAGACCAGCATCCTGAAGGTAAGCGGCGAAGTTACGAGACAGAATATCTAACTCCTCAAAGGTGATTTCTTTGCCCATATTTGCGTAGGCAGCATTGGAGGCGAAGCGCGAAAAGCCCTCCTCTACCATATCCACCAACGACGTATATTGATCAGGATTTATATCAGCAGGAACACTATCAGGGTAAAAATGTAGCCATGGACGTGATTCATCAGTTATTTGCATAAGGGTTGTTTTTAGTATTGTGGTAATGAATTGGTATTATTTTCTGTAAAAATAAAATAATTTTAAGAAATTCAATTGAAACGTATCTGATTTTTTCGGGTTAGGGAGCGATACTCGAAAAAAAAGAAGCTACCCAATCTGGTAGCCTCTGAATATCAATCTTTTGCGTAGCCGAACTTTTCAAGTTTTGCTTTTTTCATTCGCCAATCGGGTTCTACCTTGATGTATTGTTCGAGGAAGATTTTCTTAGCGAAGAACTTCTCCATGGATTCTCGTGCTTCGATACCTACTTTTTTAATTCTTTCTCCTTTGTGCCCGAGGAGAATAGCCCTTTGTGTGGCACGTTCCACGTAGATTTCAGCGCTAATCCGAATAATATTTTCTTCTTCTTTGAATGCCACGATGGCGACTTCGCAGCTGTAAGGAATTTCTTTTTTATAATTCATCAAGATTTTTTCCCGGATGATTTCAGCGGCAAAAAAGCGTTCGGGCTTGTCTGTCAGCTCATCTTTTGGGAAATAGGGCGGGTGAATAGGGAGAAAATCAATGATTTTAGCGAGCAAGTCTGAGAGTCCAATACCTTGAAGAGCTGAGATAGTCAGGATAGCGGAAGGTTGAAGGATTTCCTGCCAATGGTCTATTTTTTCTTTAATCTGCTCTTCGGTTGCTAAATCTATTTTATTGATGATCAATAGAATAGGTGTTTCCGTATTTTTAAGTTTTTGGATAACGTCTTCTTCGTCATACTTTTCAAAAATATCAGTTACAAAAAGGATAACATCGGCGTCTTCAAGTGAACCGTGGACAAACTCCATCATGGCGCTATGCAGTTCATACATAGGTTTGATGATACCTGGGGTATCCGAATAAACGAGTTGGAACTCGGTATCACCGATAACGCCATTGACCATTCCCATGATTCTGTGACGGGTAGTTTGGGCTTTGGATGTAATGATAGAGAGTTTCTCGCCTACCAATTCATTCATTAGCGTGGATTTTCCCACATTGGGTTTACCAATGATACTAATAAATCCGGCTTTGTGGTTGGGGCTAATGGGCTGCTCATTCATATTTTTTTATAATTTATTTTACAAAGATACTTGATTTTAACAAATAAACTTGTACCTTTGTATTCCCAATTAAGGGAAACAATATCGCGGGATGGAGCAGTTGGCAGCTCGTTGGGCTCATAACCCAAAGGTCACAGGTTCGAGTCCTGTTCCCGCTACTAGATGAGACGAAAGAGCAAGATGCCCTTTCGTCTTTTTTGTTTTTTTCGGCTTAAATTCCTAGCGTAGTTTTAATCGTAATATCCTATTAGAATGTAGTCTAATGAGACTGTACTACAGAAGAGCTGTATGGGTTTTCCTATTAACCTTCCCTCGAAACAATCCAATTAATCTAATCACAGAAAACAAGTAGCGTTTTGAAGAAAGTACTACTTTTATATAAATATTATAGTTTATATCCTATTTAACGCCCTTATATATGGCACTACGCATTTGGTCTCCAAAATAAAATCCATAGGGATTAGCTACTCCTACTGAAGCAATTTGCGTCATAAAAATTCCAACTATTTTTTTAGACGGGTTTACAAAAAAGTAGGTTGAATTAGCACCACTCCAAAAAAATTCACCTTTTGCAGCGTCAACTCTTTGAGCTATTGCTGGATCTTGAAGGACTGCGAATCCAAGTCCAAAACCATAGCCTGGTTCCAAGTTCAATGTTCCCAGAGAATCTGTTACAATACCATTGGCCAATTTTGCATAGTTTGATTTTGCATCTAACCTAAACTTGATGCCTCCTGTATGATCTTTCGTCATCAAATCAACCGTTTCTGGCTTAAGTATACGTTTGCCATTAAGTTCACCTCTGTTTAGCAACATTGTGGCAAAGGATAAATAATCTTTTGCACTACAAAAAAGTGCATTTACTCCAGAAAATATGGTATTTCCAGTCATGCTTGGCTGAGTATTCATCCTACTAATTGTTGAATCAGCATCATAAGCATAAACCACCATTACTCTTTTCTGTTGTTCATCAGTAAGATTATACCCGGTATCTTTCATCCCGAGAGGGTTAAATATTTTCTCTTGCATATAAGTTGCTAAATCTTTACCAGAAATCACTTCCACCAATCGTCCAACGATATCAGGTGTAAAAGAGTAATTCCACTTACTTCCAGGTTCCCACATGAGGGGTAGTTTTGATAAGGCAGTAACCCTATCACCTAGAGTTTTAATATTGGGATTTAAAAGCAATGCATCCCATATTTCTCTATCATATGCTATAGGTGCAATGCCATGGCTCATTCCAGCTGTATGACTCAATACCTGACGAATCGTAACAGGTGATGACGCTGGATACGTCCCCGAGGAACTACCCTTTGTTGGATCTTTCACTACTTTCAAGTTAGTAAATTCTGGCAAATATTTTGAGATAGGGTCATCTAATGAAAATTTTCCCTCGTCATACAATGTCATCAGAGCAACAGAGACTACAGGTTTTGTCATCGATTGAATGAAGTATAATTCATTCCCTTTCATACTATCTCCTGATTCACGATCTCTGAGTCCATATGACTTTTCATAAACCAATTTACCATTTTCATATACCATTCCCTGAACACCAATCAATCTACCCTGCTTTACTTCACTTGATAAATAGTTATCATATTCTGTGAAAGTAGATTGATTTGTATTGTTTTTTTGTTGGCAGCTCACCAATATTAAGGCGAAAGAAAATAAATAGAGTAGCTTTTTCATAGTAGATAATTTAGGTTAAAAGAGCAATAAACATTTGGTAATCAACACCTTAACAAATTTATTTTTTTTTAATTAATTTAAAAAAAAATCAGGAAAATTTAATGTTTAGACCAACTGAATAGTAAAATCAATCATGAAGCTATATTCATTTATAATTGTACCTCTTTCATTCTAATTATCTTTTTTTCGCAATATCACGCGTTGATAGGTAGTTAAAGGTGCTTTTGTCAAATCCATACCAGCTACAATCACATGAATCTCCTCTCCAGACTTTGCATCCGTGGGAATTAAAAGCTCACACGTTTTGCCCTCATTTTGATTGAATATTGCTTTTGCAGTAAAACCACTAACGGGGGTTTGATACCATTTAGCTGCCACTTTGTCTCCATCGACATCTGTAACAGAAGCATGCAACTTCACTCGCTGTCCTGCACTCACTCGTATAGTTAAGGGCCCCTCTATTTTCACCGTTGGTGAATGATTAGCCTCTTTGAATTTCGACGTCGTTGCCCATCTCATTCTTTCAGCAAAATCTCGTTGCGCCGCCGGAAAGTAATTTTGAAAAACATCTAAATCAGCTTGATTGTGATTTAGTGAAGAAATAGTTTTAGCCATATCTTCCGCACTTTGCAAAGATTCCATCCCAGCTACTCCTTCCCTCTTATTCGTTGCTATTGTTCTTCCTCCCCAACCACCATATATTCCTTCTTCATAGGCACGTAGCCCATTTCCTAGCATATTCATGACCGTGTGATTATCTCCTTCGCCTAGCCAAGACCCTTTTTCTTGAATTGGCATCCAGACAAAATAACCCATTTCTTTGAGCTCCTCTTTGGTTTTACCTGAAAACCCGAAAAAATCAACTTTGTCATTTTTTACCATTTGTTTACCATCTCCCCATACTCGGTACAATTGCCCCAAAGGTCCTTTACTCGAAATATTTTCTTTCATCCATTGTGCTGTCAAATAAGGAGAATTTTCATCGTTTGCCTTAATTTGTGCTCCATATCCATAATTCGGCCCCTGGCGGAACTGGCGAATTTCAATGTGTGGCCAATTGAGTACTATATAATTTCCAATTGTATCATCTTGGTCTCCAGATGGTAAAAGAACTACCTTTCGATTGATTTTATCCCGTATCTCACCCCACTTCTCTGTCAATTCAAAATCCCTTTGAATCGTAAATAGAGCCCTAGCTATTGTACTAGCTCCACCCCAAGCTGTGATATATAATTTTCCTGGCTTATCATCTAAAATCAGCTCTCTAATTAACTGAGAACCTGGAGTATCTTGACTGTAATCGCCATCAAACTCGATATTTCCATAGCGAATAACAGACGTAAGGTAGTCCGGAGAAGGGTATTCTGAATTATGTATTTTTAGGTTTTCGTATGATTTCTTGTATGCATCCACAATATCATGAATAAACCGTTCATTTTCTGCCCAACGCCAAGACGTACACGGACATTCGTTCATCCCAAATCGGTCATACTCTCTTCCTGGTACAAACCATTTGGTTCCTTTCCCATCTCCTTTCCAGTGAAATTGGCTACTTGCATAAATGAGACCTTCTATTTGGAGGTCAGAACTATACAAAATCATTCGAATGAGTGAATTATTATCATCTAATTCAGGGTCAGCGGTAATAATAATTCGAGGCTTAACAGCCATTTTTATTTCCTGAGCCAATACCGAAGGAGAATAAGAAAGGAGGATAAGCAGTAGCAGCTGTTTTATTCGCTGAGATAACGGGTACTTTTTCATCAAGTTAGTTAGGTTAAATGAGTAGGTTATTTTATAAATCAGTATCGCATACGAATTTCATTTTTTTTCAATTGAAATTCAGACCCTAACATTTCTTAAAATCAAAGAAGGGTTTTACAACGAAAAGGACTTCATTCCCTGCAAACCTGAGGAATAGTAGTCCTTTTCATTAAATATCTATAGAATTGCATTAAACTTGAACCATCTAATCTAGTTGATTCTTTCCTTCAAAAATTAAATCAAAACGCTCCAATTTGACCATCTAGCCAACTCAGACGTTTCGAAATCCAGTTTTTCATATAATCCAATTCTTCCTTATGTGTTTTTCCAATAAATTCATTCGGCCAAACATACGTACCTAAAACAGGCCAACGGGCAAAATTTCGTTGCAAACTTCCAGCTTCATCTAACTCTTTTTGATAAGCATCCATTTTACCCATAATTTTCGTTTCGGATAAAACATTTATTCGAAGCTCTCCCCATCTTTTCTTTACTTGAGCCCGAAATTGTTGGTCATTTAAAAGCTTTGACCACCAAAACGGTACTTGCCAAAAGTCTGTAGGACACCTTTCATTGAACTTATATGCCCAAACATCCGTAGCACTCCCTTGACAGTAATTGGCATTACCAAAAGCTAAGTTAAAATCCCAAATTGGTCCCATAGCCAATTTTTTATTCTTGTCTTTCGTCAGATATGTACTTAGCCTATAACCATCTACATTGTTTGACAACTCAGTCAGGATAAAAAAATCAATAAAACTAGGAACATCTATTAACGTTGTGTACCCGCTATCAGGACTTGCAAATGTTTCACTTACCAAGACAGACTCAAATTTCGCTATATATTCCGTAATATATTTTCTTTGTTGAGGTGTAATTTCTTCAGGTTTCGGGTTTTCGTACAGAAAACGAATCTCCTGACCGTTCAAAGCTGCGGGAGGGGCAATGGTTGATTTAAATGAATTTTGAGCTGTATACTGTGCCTCTTTATCTATCTTGAGGATATATCCACCCGTTAAATCAGCTCCTTCATTTTCGTCAGGCTTCAAACTGTTCAAATCGATGCGATTTTTATCTCTTTTCAACTTTTCCATGAGTATATAAAGCCCATCGTAATTTCCATTCAGATAAAAATCAACAAATTTAACCCTCGAGGCATACCGCCCCATATCTCGAGACAAATCATACATTAGTACATTTCGCATCAATGATTTATCGCTGTATGGAGCATGAAAAATCCAATCTTCTTCTTCTGGGAAATTGAGAAGTGAAACAGAAATACCCTCCCCGTTTGCATCATACGTTTCAAAACCATATTGTTTTTTGGGAAACATTTGGGAAGACTGTCCCCGAATCTCTATACCAATTGGTCCTTCAAAAAGTAAATTCCCTACCTGTGTTATTTGTAAAGAAGCTTTGATTTTAGGATCATCTGGAATAGGTTGATTATTCGTATTTACTTTGACTTGCGGCAGTGTACTTTCCTTTATTACAACTTCTTCCTCTGGAATTATCACAGGAATTTCATTTTTCGAACATCCCAAAACTCCACAATACAGAGCTATAATAAAAATGAAATTTACTCTCATATCTTTGCTTGTCAGCAATTTATAATTGATTACTTTTTATAGAAATTATGATAATGATGACTTGCATTCAATTATTCTTCTAGGCTGTCACAATCTTTTTTCTATTTACAGATTAAATGTACAAATTTCTTAAATATATTGTATTATTTATTCTAATAATACAATACTAATTGAATCGTTCACGTATATTTGTGCATTTTGCCTCTACAATAAAATAGAAAAGAGGAACCACTTACCAAGTAGTTCCTCTTTTTGATATATATACCTTCTGTATTTACTTGCCTGTCATGACCAAGTCAGCAGCGATACGTTGTGCCTCAATCATATAGGCATCTTCGTCTTTTTCTGATTTTCCTTTCGCCAATTTCTTGATCGCATTTCGGCGCTGTTCTGTCTCATCTCTTTCAGCCTTTCGTTGCTCTAGATTGAGTGAATACGTTTTCTTTTCACTTAATATTTTGTATTCAGCTAGTTCTTCTTTCAACACACGCAAATCTTCGTCTGTAGCGAGACGGTTGTTGTACTTTGTCAAAACACGCTGAAATTGCTTGTCAGAAACCGTATTTAAACGTTCATAATTGGCCTTTGCAACTTCATCATATGGGAGTGCATTGGGTTGTGAACTCTCTCCCATTTTATCAGAATCAAAAGGAGAAGGAAGTAGAATATCAGGCATTACTCCTTTTCTTTGTGTGCTATTTCCTGAAATTCGGTAGAACTTCTCGGTCGTTAACTTCAACTGGCCATATCTCTCTTTATCTTCTAAACTACCTACGCCAACCGATGTTCTCGAAGCAGTTCGAGGAGATGACAAGAACTGATTTAAGTCCACCAATTGTTGTACAGTTCCTTTTCCATACGATTGCTCGCCTACGATAATTCCTCTTTTATAATCCTGAATTGCACCGGCAAAAATCTCGGAAGCAGAAGCACTAAATCTATTTTGCAGAACAACCAATGGCCCATTATACGTGACAGAAGGGTCAGAATCTTGTTCAACTTCTATGGCAGCGCGGCCAGAACGACGTTGCACGACAGGGCCATACGGAATAAATAGACCCGTAAGATTGATGGCTTCCGTCAATGATCCACCGCCATTATTGCGTAAATCAATCACGACTGCATCTACGCCTTCTTTCTTAAAGTCAACCAAGAAACGTTCAACATCTTTGGATGTACTTTGAAAATCTCCTCCTGCTCGAGCTCCCTCAAAATCACGGTAAAACATAGGAATATCGATTACACCAATTTTAAATTGCTTCTTCTCGTGCGTGACAGGTACAACTTTGGAAGTGGCTACTGCTTCCTCCAATTTTATTTTTTCGCGAATCAATACTACTTCTTTGGGCTCAGCACCTGCTGGAGAACCTGCTGGTAGAACTTTTAGTCTTACTTTTGTTCCTTTTTTACCACGAATTAATTTGACAGCATCGTCTGTAAGCCAACCGATAATATCTTGAAAAGGCTCTTGGTCGCCTTGTCCGACAGCAATAATTTTGTCGTCTTTATTCACTTCTCCACTTTTAAACAAGGGACCACCTGGAATCACATCGACGATCATCACGTATTCGCCTTCGTTTCTAAGCGTGGCTCCAATTCCTTCGAGCGACTGGCTCATGTCAATATTAAATTGTGCTGCCGTACTCGGAATCATGTAGTTCGTATGTGGGTCAATGGATTCTGTAAATGAATTCATGAACGCTTGAAAAACGTCATCCGAACGCCATTTCGCCATTCTTGACTCATACATCGTATATCTTTTTTTAAGATTTGCGACGATTGCACTGTCTGTACTTCCACTCAGTTTCATGCTAAGTGCCTGACTAAGAATAACTTTTCGCCAAACACCATCTAATTCTTCCTCAGACTTAGCCCATTTGGCATTCTCTCTGTCCACTTCAAAAGTTTCGTTGGTCGTAAAGTCAAAAGGCTGGTCGAGTAGCGTAATGATTTTATCGTGTCTTTCTTTGAATTTTTTGCGGTACAAATTAAAAATTTCGAAAGGGGCAGATAAATTTCCGGTGATGATGGCATCATCAAAAGAATACTTATACTTTTCGAATCCTTTTACGTCACCTTCTAATAGATACGACTTTCCACCATCGACATTATCCAAATAATTATTCCAAATTTTAACGGAGAGAGAATCATCAATCGCAAATTTTTGGTAATGATAATTTGCCAAGAATTGCGTGACGAAACGTTCCACTTTGACTTGGTGTGCGGTAGGATTCAAGTCATTGTATCCGTACTGAGGAGTTGTTTGTGCTTGGTTATCAAAACAGCTAAATACCCCTCCGAGCAATAAAAAAACGAGTACTTTTTTCATAATTTTAAGCATAAGTTAGTCAAATTGAAGTCACGAAAAGGGAAAGTGGGCTAATCAATTAGCGAACAATTTCCAGGAGTTCCACTTCAAAGATAAGTAGCTGGTCTGGGCCAATTGAAGGAGGGCCTTGTGGACCGTATGCTAACTCAGAAGGGATAAACAATTTCCATTTACTGCCAACTGGCATTAGCTGAAGCGCTTCTACCCAACCGCTGATGACTTGTGTAACGCCAAAAGTGGCTGGTTCGCCTCTTTTGATAGAACTATCGAAGACGGTTCCGTCCAATAACGAGCCTTGATAATGTACTTTCACACGATCCGCAGACGTTGGTTTTTCGCCAGTTCCTGCTACCAAAACTTGGTATTGCAACCCAGATGCTGTTGTCACTATACCCGGTTTCGTTTTGTTTTCTGCGAGGAATTTCACACCTGCAGTTTTGTTTGCATTTGCTTTTTTAGCAAATTCTTTTTCAAAATAACTCTGAATAAAGTTATTACTTTCTTCTGCGGAGATAACAAGCTTTTTCGATGCTAGAACATCTTTGATTGCTTGTGCAAATACTTCTACATTGGCATTTACACCTTGTCTTTTTAAATTTTCTCCAACATTTACACCAATTGCATAACTCAATGAATCAACAGATGTTTTTAGAGGAACAATTGTTTGCGCCACTGAAGCGAGAGAAAATAAAAGAACGACAGCGACTAGAGAGGTAGTTTTGAAATACGTGTTCATTAAATAGATTAGATTATGAATGGATAGTTATGGAATGAAAAAATCGTTGTTGTGGGTAATTAGTTAGTACATTAAAAGACTTTTAGCCATTTTTTTTGAGACTTCATAACAAGCTCAATGACATCTCGAACAGCGCCTTTTCCTCCGTTAATTGGAGAAATATAATCTGCTTGTCGGCGAACCTCCTCTACGGCATCGGCAGGACAACAAGAAAAAACAGCTTTCTCCTGCATCACCAATAAATCCGGGATGTCGTCCCCGATATAAAGAACCTCTTCTTCTGTTAGTTGATACTTCGCAATAAATTGATCAAAAATTTGTGGCTTTTCTTGTGTACCAACGCCCAAGAAAATATCTTGAATACCTAAACCTGCAAGCCTTTTCCGAATACTTTCCTGCCTTCCGCCTGAGATAACTGCCATCCTGAAACCACTTTTGGCTGCTATTTGCACTGCATAGCCGTCTCTCACACTGAAAGTCCGTAAAATATCATTTTCACCTACCTGTATGGTTCCATCTGTAAACACGCCATCAATGTCAAACACGAAAGTGGTTATTTTTTTACATTTGGACTGAACTCGTATCTCCATTTGATTCGCGTATTCGCTTTTTTAATTTGATCCTACTTTCCCTTTGTAAAGTTTATCTTGCCACTGTTTTAGTTCATCCCAGCGTCCTTCACGCGCAAGTGAAGCCTGCTCTGGCCAGGTGCTTGGATCGTGCATTTGGTATCTTGAACCTGCTTTTGCGAGCATGGTTTTCAAACTCTCGACAGGCGTATTTGCTAAGTCATTGAAAGTAAATATACCTTGCTGATGACATAAGATTTCAATTTTAGGACCAATTCCTTCTACGATTTTCAAATCATCTTTTTGCGAAAATCCTGTGAACCCAATCTCTCTTTTCGGAATATCCTCTTCTTTTTTTTGTACAAAAACAGTGGTGCTTATTTCTTCTACGCGCAAGGATAGTACTTCGATTTCCTTTTTGTACTTGTTCATTTCTTTCTGACAAACAAGCCGTTGGATTCCAAATACTAAAAGAACTACGCTTAGCACCTCAAGTGGATAGTCGATTAATAATTGGATGAAATTAGCCATTTTTTACACGTTAGTTTCAGATAAAGACGCCTGTACGCGTTTTCTCAATTGTATTTATGTTTACTTTAAACTATCAAAACTAAGGAATATTTCAAAAAATCAAGTACCTAAATGCTCCTTTTTTGCCAATGGTTGTGATTATTGATAAACGGACAATGGCTCGTTCAGAAACTAAACGAGCCATTGCATGCCTATCTTTTCGTATAATTATCCTCTTGCTAAAGCTGTTTGGAGTCTTTCTTGCATTTCTTGTTTACCGATAATCTCCAACATAAGCATCAAATCTGGGCCTTTTCCTTCCCCCGTAATTGCTAACCGGAGTGCTTGCATGACTTTACCAGGCTTAATTCCTGCATTCTCAAAAGCTTGGAATAATAAATCATGAATTGCGGTGGCAGTCCATGCCGTCTCCTCCGCAAATGCTTGAATTGCTTCTATAGCTACCTCAAATGCAGATTTCGCTTGTGTATCCCATTTTTTAGCGATTAATTCTTCGTCAAATTGAGTTGGTTTTGCGAATAAATAAGGGACTTCACGCACGATTTCATCTACGAAAGTCACTCTTTCTTTCATTAATACCACTAATTTTTCTGCAAGTTCAAAGGAAATGGTATCTCCACAAATCGCTTTTGCCAATGTCTCATTATTTTGTGCCCGTAAATAGTTTTGATTAAACCATTTGGCTTTTTGGATATCAAAACGTGCACCTGCTTTATGAATTTTTTCGAGACTAAACTGTTCGATTAATTCATCTGCGGAGAATATTTCTTGTTCAGATCCTGGATTCCAGCCAAGTAGCGCAAGAAAATTAAGTACTGCTTCTGGTAAATAGCCATCTTCCTTGAAACCCCTCGCCTTTTCACCCGTTGATGGATCTGTCCACGCTAATGGGAAAACCGGAAAATCGCCCAATAACCCGTCTCGTTTACTTAATTTACCATTTCCTTCCGGTTTCAACAGCAAGGGCAAATGAGCAAATTGTGGAGCTTCCCACCCGAAGGCTTTGTATAAAAGAATGTGCAATGGAGCAGAAGGTAGCCATTCTTCCCCACGAATAACGTGCGTGATACCCATCAAATGGTCGTCCACGATGTTTGCTAAATGGTACGTTGGCATTCCATCGGATTTCATCAAAACCTTGTCGTCTATGGTTGATGAATGTACGACCACCCATTCGCGAATTAAATCTTTGAATCGAACTTCGTCTTTGATAGGGACTTTCAACCGAATCACATATGGGTCTCCCGAGGCGAGACGCGCTTCTACTTCTTCTTTGGGCAACGTCAGCGCATTTTTCATTTGCATCCGTGTCACCGAATTATAGGAAGGATTGTCCACTTTCGCATCTATAAGGCGTTGACGCATGGCAGCTAGTTCCTCATCTGTATCGAAAGCATAGTATGCTTTTCCCTCTGCGATGAGTTGGTTTGCATATGTTTGGTATATCTCTTTTCTTTCAGATTGTCTGTAAGGCGTGTGAGGCCCACCGTGGAAAGGGCTTTCATCGAGGGTAATTCCGAGCCATTCCAACGATTTCAATATGTATTCTTCAGCGCCGGGTACAAAGCGGCTTTGGTCAGTGTCTTCAATGCGGAGAATCATTTCACCTCCCATTTTTCGAGCAAAAAGATAATTGTAGAGGGCAGTCCGAACACCACCGATGTGTAATGGTCCCGTTGGGCTTGGCGCAAAGCGCACGCGTACACTCATGTAATATGGATTTTAGGTAGATGATATCATTCAAAATAGGGTGCAAAATTAACAAAACTCATTGGAACATAACGCCATCTCCTCTAAAAATCAATGGTTGCGGTGTCCTGGTTCATAGATTAACCGGATAAACGAACTGAACCGTTGCATTTCGCGCTGTACGGGTATTCCTGTCACGATACCGACAATCAGGTTATCTGCCACACTAACGCGCATTTGTGGGCGAAGTGTCATGTCAAAATCTCCTGATTTTATTTCTTTGTTTACCTCAAAACCAATGAAGTTCCGTGTACCGGGAATCATGTAATGAAGATTTGAATTAACCTGCCAAAGCGAATTCTGTTCGACTGAAGAAAGCTCACTTTCAACAACAAAACAAAAAATGCTGTTAGGTATCATCCCTAACAGCATTTTTCAAAAATACTTTTCGTATTTATATTCCTGTGTAATTATAGGGTGTAATTTGAAGTAATTCCTGTTTCACCTCTTCCGAAACGGCAAGTGTTTGGATGAACGCATGAATGGTAGATTGCGTGATGGCTTCGTTTTTTCGGGTTAATTCCTTCAAAGCTTCGTATGGTTTTGGATAACCCTCCCGGCGTAAAATTGTCTGGATAGCTTCCGCTACAACCGCCCAATTATCAGCCAAATCCTTTTGAATAGAAGATTCATTCAATTCCAACTTACCAATTCCTTTTTTCAAAGATTTTAAAGCAATGACGACATGCCCGAAAGGTACACCCAAATTACGGAGGACCGTGGAGTCTGTTAAATCTCTCTGCAATCGTGAGATAGGCAATTTCGCCGCAAGATGTTCAAACAATGCATTGGCAATACCCAGATTTCCCTCTGCATTTTCAAAGTCAATGGGATTTACTTTGTGCGGCATCGCCGATGAGCCTACTTCCCCAGCTTTTATTTTTTGTTTAAAATACCCCATTGACACATACTGCCAAACGTCTCTTGCATAATCAATTAAGATTGTATCGATGCGTTTATAGGCATCTAAGAGAGCAGCTAGATGGTCGTAATGTTCAATTTGTGTTGTGTATTGACTCCTGTATAAACCCAATTGATTTACGACAAATGTATTTCCGAATGTCCGCCAATCTATCTTCGGATACGCGACGTGGTGGGCATTAAAGTTACCCGTTGCTCCACCAAATTTGGCAGCAAACGGAATCGCAGACAAGTAGTTTTTTTGTTGTTCCAAACGTTCTACAAATACCTGAATTTCTTTCCCTAAACGGGTTGGAGAAGCAGGTTGCCCGTGTGTTTTTGCGAGCATTGATACTTCCGCCCAATCTGTAGCTTGTTGCTTTAGAAGTGCAATGACTTCGGATAAAAGCGGAACTATCTCTTGTTCAGAAGCTTCTTTGAGCGATAATGGAATCGCTGTATTGTTAATATCTTGAGAGGTAAGACCGAAATGAATAAACTCTGCATACGCTGCCAATCCAAGGGATTCGAATTTCTCTTTGATAAAATATTCAACGGCTTTCACATCGTGGTTTGTCACCTTCTCAATTTCTTTGATTTTGAGCGCGTCTTCTTCAGAGAATTGAAGGTAGATAGCACGCAGGGACGGAAAAACATCGGCTGAAATCCCACTAAGTTGTGGCAGGGGGATTTCGCACAATTCGATGAAATATTCCACCTCAATTCTGACCCGGTAGTGAATCAAACCGAACTCCGAAAAGTACTTAGAAAGTGGTTGGACTTGGTTATGGTAGCGCCCGTCAATGGGTGAAACGGCATGTAAAGAAGTAAGCGACATATTGAAAGTAAGATTAAGAGACAAAATTACTAAATTGCCTTACTTAATCAACCTTAACAAGACATAATCAATGCAAACAACTACTTTTTTAGGTGAATTTTTGGGTACACTTGTGCTTATTTTATTAGGAAATGGAGTCGTTGCCAACGTTTTATTGAAAGAATCCAAGGGATATAATTCCGGGTGGATGGTCATTACGACGGGCTGGGCTTTTGCCGTGACGATAGGCATATTTGTCGCACAAAAATTTGGTAGCCAAGGCGCACATTTAAACCCCGCCGTCACCATTGCCTTTGCACTCATCGAGAACGACTGGTCGAATGTTCTACCCTTCATTGCTGCTCAGTTATCAGGTGCATTTTCAGGAGCCGTTTTAGTTTGGCTAGCCTATTATTCTCATTGGTCTGTTACGAGTAATCCGACAGATAAACTAGGAATTTTTTGCACGATTCCAGCCATCAAACATCCTTTCGGAAATATCCTTAGTGAAATCATCGGTACATTTGTATTAATTGTAGGGGTTGCCTCCATTTATGCAACCGAAGACAGTGGTTTGAAACCTTTCTTAGTTGGTATTTTGGTTTGGTCTATTGGACTTTCATTAGGAGGACCCACAGGCTATGCGATTAGCCCATCTAGAGATTTAGGACCGAGACTGGCACATCAATTTTTACCTATTCCGGGCAAAGGTGATAGCCAATGGGGATATGCGTGGGTTCCCATTGTTGGGCCAATCATTGGAGCATCCATCGCTTCTTTGTTCTTTATTTAATCGAATGAAAATGGGGCAATTAGAAGAAAAGTTACTTCTAATTGCCCCATTACATCAAATCAAGTACGAATTATTTTTCGATTTGTGCAGCTAACCAATCACCGACTTCACTTGTCGAGAATGCTTTCCCTCCATCTGCAATATCCACAGTGACAACACCTTCTGCCAATGATTGATTGACAACGTCTTTAATCAAATTGGCTTCTTCGTGTAATTGGAACGCATACTCAAACATCATCGCAGCAGAAAGTACAGTACCCAGCGGGTTGGCTATATTCTTACCCGCAGCTTGTGGATAAGAACCATGAATAGGCTCAAAAACAGAGGTATGTAAACCAATAGAAGCAGACGGCATAAGTCCCATTGAACCTGAAATAACGGATGCTTCATCTGTCAAAATATCACCAAACATGTTTTCTGTCACCATCACATCAAAACCTTCCGGCCATTGGATGATACGCATTGCTGCTGCATCTACGAAAAGATACTCTGTCTCTACTTCGGGAAATTCCTTCTCAATTTGCTGCCCAACTTCTCTCCATAGTCGTGATGACTCCAATACGTTCGCTTTGTCCACGATACACAATTTTTTGCGTCTTTTCATCGCATAATCGTATGCCAAACGGATGATTCGCTCTACCTCTTCTTTGGTATAAACACAAACATCCCATGCCTTGTCTCTTGTTTCATTTCTACCTTTTTCACCAAAATAAATACCGCCAGTAAGTTCTCTGATACACACAAAGTCTGCGTTTTCAATTAGCTCTCGGCGGAGTGGTGATTTATGCAACAACGAAGGAAAAACCAATGTCGGGCGAATATTTGCGTATAAACCTAGTTTTTTACGCATGGCCAAAAGACCTTGTTCTGGACGAACCTTTGCCGATGGGTCATTGTCAAATTTAGGATGGCCTATTGCTCCAAACAAAACGGCATCTGCTTGCATACAGATTTCGTGCGTTTCGTCTGGATAGGGATTTCCAACGGCGTCAATCGCAACAGCACCCGTCATGGCGTGTGTAAGATTGATTTCGTGGTTGAATTTCTTACCAATCGCTTGAACTACTTTCAGCGCTTGTTCAACTACTTCAGGGCCGATACCGTCGCCCGCCAATACTGCAATATTTAATTTCATTTTATTTAGAATATACTTGAGAAATGTCTTTAAAATTGGGTCAAATCAGATGATTTGACCCGTATGGATTCTGTTGTACTCAAATCAGATTGAGCATCTTTTGAGTGGCAATGATAGCCGATACCGTTTGGTCAGAATCAAGCCCTCTTGTCTTCATTTCCTTTCCATTGACTTGCCAAGTGATGATTGTTTCACAAAGCGCGTCTGATTTTCCGCCTGGTGGAATCCGGACGGTATAATCTGTTAAGAGCGGAAGTTCTATTTTCTTTTTAGCATAAATCTTTTTCAATGCGTTCATGAAGGCATCATATTGACCATCTCCTTGTGCGCTTTCTTCAAATAATTCTTCACCAATTTTTACTTGCAAGGTCGCGGATGGTTGTAGATTTTTTGCATGTGTTAATACGTAATTAACGACCTTCACATGCTCCACAATAGCCGTTGTGTCCAGAACGTCTGATAAAATATACGGTAAATCTTCCCGCGTGACGACCTCTTTTCTATCACCCAGTTCGATAATTCGTTGGGTAACCTTTTTCAGATCTTCTGGTGCTAATTCAATACCAAGTTCCCGTAGATTATTTTCAATATTGGCTTTGCCAGACGTTTTTCCGAGAGCGTACGAACGAAGTCGTCCAAAACGTTCCGGCATTAACCGACTGAAATACAAGTTATTTTTTTTATCTCCATCAGCGTGAATACCTGCTGTTTGCGTGAATACGTTTTCGCCAACAATCGGTTTATTTGCTGGGATTCGAAGACCAGAAAACGTTTCTACCAACTTACTCACAGAGTATAGAGAGGCTTCTACCACCTTTGTTTCAACTTCGTCCATGCAGTCATTAATCACGGCAATGGCACTAGCTAGCGGAGCATTTCCTGCTCTTTCTCCCATACCGTTGACAGTCAGATGGAGACCATGTGCGCCCGCTTTGAGCGCAGACATTACATTGGCTGTACCTAAATCGTAATCATTATGTGCATGAAAATCGAAGTGCGTATTGGGGTATTTGGCAACGAGTTCAGCAACGAAGGAAAAAGATTCCTCCGGTGTTAAAATACCAAGTGTATCAGGAAGAAGAACTCGTTTGATGGGCAAGGTCGTAATTACATCCAACATCTGGAACACGTATTCTTTGGAGTTTCGCATTCCATTGCTCCAATCTTCCAAATATACGTTTGCCTCAATTCCCTCTGCTTGTGCTTCAAGAATAACTTTTTCTATCTCACGAATGTGTTCTTCTGGTGTTTTCTTTAATTGATATACCAGATGATTCAGAGAGCCTTTGGTAAGTAAGTTCATAACTTTCGCACCTGTTCCAATCATCCAATTAATGGAGTCGCGGCCATCTACAAACGTGAGCACTTCTACTTTGTCCAAAAAGCCTGCTTGCGCGGCCCACTGTGTTATTTTCTTGGTTGCTAAAAATTCTCCGTCCGAGACTCGCGCGGAAGCTACCTCTATTCGGTCCACTTTTACTTCTTGCAATAACAACTGGGCGATGGTCAGTTTTTCGGAGGCAGAAAAAGACACTCCACTGGTTTGTTCACCGTCGCGGAGTGTCGTATCCATGATTTCTACGTATCTTTTTTCCATATCGAGAAAGCCGTTTCGGGCTTCATTCTTAGAAAATACGACTTTTCTCGAACTCTACGATTTCTTCTTGCATAGAGCGTAGGTAATCGATATCATCGAAGCCATTCAACATATTATGCTTTTTATAGCCGTTGATATCAAATCCTTCCGACTCACCTGTTGCTACAATCGTAATTTTTTGATTTGGTAAATCGACCTCGATTTCTGCTTGTGCATCCTTTTCGATAGCCACAAAAATTTTATCTAGAAACTCAGGAGAAACCGTAACAGGTAAAATACCAATGTTCAAGGAATTTCCTTTGAAAATATCTGCAAAGAAGCTAGATACAACGCATCTGAAGCCATAATCATAAATCGCCCAAGCCGCATGTTCTCTACTAGAACCACTACCAAAGTTACGACCTGCCACCAATATTTTGCCTGAGTACGTCGGGTTATTCAAAACGAAATCGGCTTTCGGAGAACCGTCTGTGTTGTAACGCCAATCTCTGAATAAATTATCGCCAAACCCTTCTCTTTTTGTTGCTTTTAAGAAACGAGCTGGGATGATTTGGTCTGTATCCACATTTTCTAGTGGAAGAGGTACTGCTGAGCTTCTCAGTACTGTAAATTTATCGTAAGCCATAAGTGTCAAAATGAATGCCCAGAGAGAAATCTCTCTGGACGGTATGTAATTGGTTAAAAAAGAGTCTTATAAAAGGTCACGTGGGTCGGTTACTACCCCTGTAACTGCGGCTGCCGCTGCGACTAACGGGCTAGCTAACAAGGTTCTAGCTCCTGGCCCTTGACGACCTTCAAAATTTCTATTTGACGTAGAAACTGCGTACTTTCCAGCCGGAATTTTATCGTCGTTCATTGCCAAACAAGCTGAACAGCCTGGCTGACGAAGCTCAAAGCCCGCTTCTGTCAGAATATCATATATTCCTTCCTCTTTGATTTGCGCCTCTACAATATGTGAGCCCGGTACAATCCAAGCGGTTACATGATCTGCTTTCTTTCTCCCTTTTACAATAGATGCAAAAGCTCTGAAATCCTCAATACGACCGTTTGTACAACTTCCGATGAATACATAGTCCACTTGTTTACCTAGAATACTTTGCTCTTCTTCGAAGCCCATGTATTCAAGTGATTTTTTATAACTAGCTTCTCCATCTTTTACTTGCCCAGCCTTTGGAATGACATTTGAAATCCCTGTTCCTAGCCCAGGATTTGTGCCGTATGTAATTTGGGGTTCAATGTCTTTAGCGTCAAATGTAAGTTCGACATCAAATGTAGCGCCTTCGTCTGTTTTAAGTGTTTGCCAGTACGCCATCGCTTTTTCCCAATCTTCGCCTTTTGGTGCAAACTCTTTGCCATGAAGGTAGGCGAATGTTGTTTCATCAGGTGCAATCATTCCTCCACGCGCACCCATTTCGATACTCATATTGCAGACAGTCATACGACCTTCCATCGACATATTCTCGAAAACTTCACCGGCATACTCCACAAAGTAACCCGTCGCACCTGATGCTGTAATTTGCGAAATGATATACAGAATTACGTCTTTGGGTAAAACTGCTTTGTTCAATTTTCCATTAACGGTAATCCGCATTTTCTTTGGCTTGGGTTGCATAATACATTGCGAAGCAAGCACCATTTCAACCTCCGATGTCCCGATACCAAAGGCAATTGCACCAAATGCACCGTGAGTAGAAGTATGCGAGTCACCACATACAATCGTCATACCTGGTAATGTAATGCCGTTTTCAGGCCCTACAACGTGTACAATTCCGTTTTTATGATGACCAAGTCCCCAGTGAGAAATTCCGTGTTTGGCTGTGTTTTCTTCCAATGCTTTAAGCTGCTTGGCAGAAAGCGCGTCCTCAACGGGTAAATGTTGGTTGATAGTCGGTGTATTATGGTCGGCTGTAGCGAATGTTCTCTTAGAAAACATAACGTCCACGCCTCTGTTTTCAAGTCCTAAAAAAGCAACAGGACTAGTTACTTCGTGAATAAAATGACGGTCAATAAAAAAAACATCTGGACCATCCTCAATTTTTCTGACTACGTGTGCATCCCACACTTTGTCAAACAATGTTTGCTTACTCATTTGATATATTGGTTCATCTATTTGCTTAGACACAATGTCTTTTCCATAGATTTTGGTAAAAGAGGAAAATTATGCTGCAAAGATGTTCTATTTTTTGGATGTTCTATTAACGTTAATCGACCAAAAAATAGCGTTTTTAGCCCAATCTGACTTATTGAGCGTTTTTTAGTAATTGAAATTGGTGTGGTGTTACCTCAAAAGCCGCTTTAAATGCCTTGATAAAATGGGAAGTGCTTTCGTATCCTATTTCTAGACTGATTTCTGCGATATTTTTGGAAGAGTTTTTTAATAAAAAGGCAGCATGTTGTAGGCGTTTTTGCTTTATCCAGTGGGCGGGAGATTCCCCAAATTCTGCTTGAAAATCGCGTTTAAACGTGGACAGACTTCTTCCTGAGATATGGGCTAATTCATCTATACTTAATGGTTTTAGAAAATAGTTATTCATCAAATAGGTCAATTCTGTTTTTTGTCCTGTATAAATGGTGAATAACAAGTTTTTCAAGGCATCGGACTGATCTGTTTCGAGTAGATGCAAAAGCAGTTCTTGTAATTTTAATTTTAGAAATTGATTGATGTACTTCGTATTGGATCGGAAATAGGGGAAAATGGATTCAACGAATTTGGCGAATTTTTCATCTGTTGGAAAAACCTCTCCGTTCAAAGAGGTATCAACTTTTGAATGGGGGAAAGTGAATAATTCTATGTTTTGCGAGACAAACTCTTTGATTAATTTTTCATCAAAAAAGAAAACCAAGCTTTTATACGACTCATGAATGGATTCAGACATTAAAAAGTAGCCTCGACGAACAAAAAAAACATCCCCTTTTCGTATCAAAAATTCTTGTGTTGGGCTACTAAACCGTTTCTCGCCTTCCAACACATAAATGACAGCATGTTCCTCAAAGAAAATCTCGCTTTTGGAGGGATAGACATCACTGCGATATGCCACAAAAGTTAGCTCTTGAATTTTAAGTAATTCAAATTCATGTGGATGAATAGCGGATGGAACACGTAACATGTCAATTACCAATTTTTGAACTTCAAAGTTAGTATTTTTGTCATGTATCCACTTATTTACCACTTATTTCATTTCAAATGGCTGACAGTATTTTCATTCCAGAAGCGGCTTCAAGAGCCGATATTTACGAAGCGCTACTTCCTCAGATTGCTTCTATTATAGAACATGAACCCAATAGAACAGCGAACCTAGCCAATGTAGCCGCTGTACTCAAAGAGGCATTTGGTTTTTTTTGGGTTGGTTTTTATATGCGTGACGAGACAGATTTGGTTCTCGGCCCTTTTCAAGGTCCACTTGCTTGCACCCGAATCGCTTTCTCTAAGGGAGTTTGTGGGCATGCTTATTCTATTCAAAAATCCGTCTTAGTACCAGATGTTGACCAATTTCCGGGTCATATTGCATGTTCATCGGCATCAAAATCAGAAGTTGTCGTACCTATTTTTTCTCCTAGTGGAGAAATCGTTGGGGTTTTGGATGTGGATAGTGACCGTTTGAATGATTTTTCAGAAATAGATGTCATTGGACTTGAAAAAATCATGCATGTACTTTCAACGATTTTCAACTAATTCATACATGCGGAACAAGACATCGCCCATATTGACTTTATTGAGTGAAAAAACACTTTGGGCGGCACTTGGTCTGTCCTTAACCCATTTCCTGCTTGCCCGATTTGGAGAAAGAGAAGAAATTTGGAGGCTCTGGGCACTTGTCGGTCTTGCTTTCTTTTTTTACTTTCTTTTAGTCAGAAAGAGGAATACATTTTCTCCTACCTTCCTCCTTTTAGGTGCACTTGCTTTTCGGATTCCTTATTTAGGTCAACAGCCCTTACTTTCGGATGATTTCAATCGTTTTTTTTGGGATGGGCAATTGTGGCTTTTTGGTTACGATGCATACGAATGGCTACCCTCAGATTTGATACGGACAAATCCCACTTTCTTTTCTCAAGCGCTTTTCAGTAAGCTCAATTCACCTAATTACTATACCGTTTATCCCCCTTTAAACCAGTTTTTATTTTCATTTTCTGCTTATACAGCCAAGGGTGACATCAATCAGTTTGTACTTATATTACAACTCATCCTCTTGGGAATTGAAATGTCCACACTGTGGATAACTTTGAGGTTATCCACAGTGTGGAAAAGTTTTAGATTAGAATTATACTATTTCAATCCACTTATTTGCCTTGAATTTATCGGAAATATTCATTTTGAGGGCTTGGTGACCTCTTTTCTACTTCTTGCCTATGTTATTCACACGAGATATAACAAATTGTGGATAACTAGTTTATTCTGGGGATTAGGTGTTGCAACCAAACTAACACCTTTGCTATTCGCACCACTTATTTGGTTTCGACTTACCAGAAACCAGCGTTTTACTTTTTTTGTACTTGCATTTTTAATCAATGCATTTCTTTTCTTGCCACTTTTCCAGCTTTCTACATTTGCCCATATCTTTAGCAGCATTAATCTTTATTTTCAACACTTTGAGTTCAATGCTAGCGTGTATTTTGTACTTCGTTGGTTTGGCACCCTTTTATATGGTTACAACCCAATTGCTTTCTTAGGCCCTATTTTGTCATTTTCAACTTTTCTTGGAATTTGGTGGATAAGTTACCGTCTCCGACCTATTTCCATTATTGAATTAGCTTTATTGGTTCAATTACTTTTCATTTTATTGGCAACCACAGTACATCCGTGGTATTTATTTCCGCTTATTTTACTTTCTAGTATGAGTTCTTGGCGTTTTCCATTGATTTGGTCCGGACTGGTTTTCCTCACCTACTTTTCTTACACAACATTCCCCTACAAAGAAAACCTATATTTGGTAGGAATAGAATATACCTTAGTTCTTGGATTTGCTTGGATAGAGTACAAACGTAGCAAGCAGAAGACAACATCATTGAGTTGAGGGCACAAAAAAAGGAGACCTATTAAAGTCTCCTTAGTACCGGGGACGGGAATCGAACTTGTGTAAAATGCCTGTTTTTTACACACAAACCCCTGAATACTAGCTATTTATGAAATATCAAATTGTCTTTTTCGTGTTTTTGAAAATATTTTTTTGTCATTTTACTTTTCTGAAGCTTGTCATTGTTCTGTCATCAATTATTCATAAATAACAGTTCAATTTCTGAGGCTTCAATAATTATAATATCTTGCCCGTTGCTAATTAATTCCTTAACCGTTTCGATTTTTCTCCAACCAGGATTATTGCCTATAATTACAATATCTGTTTTACTATTGATAGCATTCTTAATATTTGCTCCTATGCTTACAAGGGTTGATTCAAATGATTCCCTTTCTAAAAATTCACCAGTAACTACTACATTTTTCTCACAAAAAAAGTCTTTGTCAAGCTCTGTACTACTCCAAAATGATATATTATCAAGGTTGGCTTTTGGTTGATTTCCCTTATAAAACTGAACCGCCTTGTCTGACTTTTTCTTTTGAATGCCAGAATAAACATTTGTTGTCCTTTCTATTTTTTTCAACTCCAAATAAACTTTTGCACAAACACGGGCATCTTCCAAGGCATCATGGTGATTAAAGGATTCAATTTCAAAATGGTGTGCAAGAGTTGGTAATTTATGATTCTCAAGGTATGGTAAAAGAGTTCTTGCCAACTTTAATGTACATTCATAATTGGTTAATGGAGGTGCTGGATTGATATTATATTCAGCAAATGCTTTTCTTAAACAAGTTATATCGGTATTTGCCGCATTATGAGCAACTAACTTTTGACCGACTACATATTGACTTAATTCCTCCCAAACAACTGAAAAACTAGGTTCATCTTTTACTTTTTCATAGGTGATACCATGCGTGATTACATTCCAGTTTTCAAATTTTGGAGAACTTGGACATACATACCAATGTTTTTCTAGGACTATTTCTCCGTCTTTTACTGCTACTATGCCAACCGAACAAATACTATGTTGCCTGTTTGATGTCTCAAAATCAATAGCTACGAAGTCATAATCTGTGGTGCTTGTTGGTGTCTTAGTATTCGTTCTAGTGTTAAAAATTGGAATAGGTGCTTCAATTTTTACTTCTACCGTATTTTTATCTTCTAATTTGAAGTATTCTTCAATCTTTTGTATTTCGTTTGTTTTATATTGATATACCGCATTTTTAAATTCAGGATAAGGATACTCTTTACCCCTATAAATTGCAATCGTATTTCGGGTATATTTCAAGGTAGAAGACAATAAAGAGGAACTTTGGCAACCTTCTACAGTTGTTTCAACAACATTAAAAATAGTGTCATCTTCAATTACTTTATCAATGCTGTACTTTTTCCCTATTTTTTCTATTGCTGTGGTGTAGGTCTTTGCATTTGGATTTGCTTTGAATTTAATCTTTACTGGCAAAAACATGTACAAATGTTGCTTAGGGTATTTTGAAGCTAATAAATCATATTCATGTGGTAGTAGTGAAACATTTATAGACGCAGGCTTTTTCTGTTTTAGGGCATCTTCTATAATTTTTTCAGTAGCTGAAAGAGAATCGTTTGTAGCTATTTTGTGTGTCTTTTGTTGTTGCCTCGGGTATTTTTTATTCACGTAGTCTAGTGAAGATTGACCACTGTTAAACTTTGAATCCCATTTTTCTTTTGACCAAAAAGCCCAAACAAAGGCATCTATAATGCTTATGATAAATGGTATGAGCGTAAAGCAAAATAGTAAATAAGCAAACCCGTACTTCCATTGCTTCAAGTAAAAGCGATGGAACCCCAAACTACCAAAAAAAATGGCAAGCAAAATGGCTATATTTCTAATCTTCATATTTATTGAAATGAAAATGTACTTCTACTTTTGAATATTCTGTGCGTTGAAACTATTATCACCGAGGGTTGCTGTAGTATTTCCAAAGTTTGCTCTCTCTAGCAATGCTACATACTTTTCATGTTCTTTATTATACCTGGACTGAAGTGTCTCGTATTCTTCCAAACTCACAGTTTCCTGACCAAGTAACAAGTAATTAGGACTAGTTCCCAATAACTCACATAGCCTTACTAAATCATCTGCCGAAGGCTTAGATATGTTCTTTTCCCAATTTGAAACAGCATTATGTTTTTCCATTCCTAGAAAATTGGCTACAACTGTTTGGGATAGTTTTTTTTCTTGTCTTTTTTTTTTAGACGTTCTCCAAAGGTTTTCATAAAATAATTGTCATTTATTTTGACTATATGTAATATAATATTACATTTGTGTCGTACTAGATATGTCGTAAATAGTAAAACGTAAATATAAAAAAATGATAGGCGAAAACATAAAAAGACCTTTGCTAATTGATGAGTTTACTCTAGAACAGCTTAGACAAAAATTCACTTCCCTGAAAAAACAGATTGGAACAAAAAAACTACTTGGGATTTTAATAGAATACAATCCTCAATACAATATCGTCCGCCATGGGAAATACAATGACTATAAAAATGTATTGTCGAATCAAGCATCATTATTAGCTACTTATGATATAGTTATGATTTTAGAAGATTATCTAAAAAATCAGGCTAATCCTACCACGACTCCAAAGAAGAATTACCTCAAAAAAATCAAACCATCATGCAACAAATAACACTTGACGACATACTAGCAACGGATGGTGGTGAGGCGTACTTCCTGAGTGTGTACCCAGAGCTAGAACCGTGCTTTCGGGATAACCGCAAGAAAATCAAACTCCGCGACGACGACAAAACGGCATCGGCTGGCGTGTTCCGGCACAGCAAGTCTGGTATCTGGATGCTCAATGATTTTGGCGGTGGTGCTGGCAATAAAGCCATGACGGCGTTTCAGCTTTGTATGCAGGTAAATAAGTGTGAAAGCAGCGAAGCCTTTAAGATTCTCGCTAAGTTCTACGGCTTTGAGCTCAAAGTAGAAAACCCAAAGGCGGCTTACAACAGTCGTTTACCCCTAACCGGTGAGTTACCCAAGCAGGTTCTGAACCTCGTCTATAAGGAGCTGGAGTACGCAGAGGCTCTAGCGATTTTTAGCAAAAATGCCTGGGAGGTTATCGAGTGGCAAGGTGTAAGAGCAAAAAACGATACAGAAAGACTGGAGTTTGCGAAAGCTATTTTTAAGTATTACAATTTTCGGGTGCTGCATAGCTACGAACAAGTAAATGCCGACGCTACTCTTGTACATATCTATACAGCGACTGATTCGTTTCCGATGTTTGCCATTGACGAAATTGGTGCTGACAGCATTCCGTTCCAGAAAATCTACAAGCCCAAAGCGGAAAAAGGCTATCGGTTTATGTATGCCGGCAAGAAGCCCGAAAACTTTGTGCATGGCTTGAAACAGCACAAGGCTTTTGTTGAAGGGAATATTGCAAAAAATGCTGAAAAAAGGATTTCGGCAGAACAGCACTCCGAAGCTGCTGCCGAAAACGAAAGCAAAAAAGAACGCTTGCCCGAAAAACTGAAGGAAATCATATTGGTCTCTGGCGGCTCGGATGCCCTGAATGTCGCGGCAATGGGTTACAGAGTGATATGGATGAACTCCGAAACTGCCAAACTTGAAAAAGAGACGTTCAAGACGATTTATAAAATATGCTATTCGTTCTATAATCTGCCTGACATTGACCCTACCGGACGGGAGGCAGCCAAGAAGCTGGCTTGGGAACACCTTGACCTAAAGACAATCTGGCTCCCGGCTGAACTCGCAAACCGGAGCGATGGCAAAGGTGGATTCTGTAAAGACGTAAGAGATTATCTGAGGTTTTACAAAGCTGACAACTTCAAGAAATTGGTCAGCAACTCTTTGCCGTTTCGGTTCTGGGACGAAATGCCAAAGATTGATAAAGAAGGGAATCAGGTTTTCCGGTTTAGCCGTCCGGTTTTTGTGTATGAGTTCAACAATGTGCGCGGGTATAACTTCTTGCAGATGAATGGCTTCTGGAGGTATCCTGACGCTAAAATGAAAGAAGGATACAGACTAATCAAGATTGAGGGCAATGTAGTTGCTGACGTTTCCTCAAACGAAGTTAAAAACTTCATACACCTGTTCTTAAAGGAACGTCAGATGTCTGAGGACTTACGAAATGTGATGTATCGTACACCGCAATTAGGTGAATCGAGTTTGAGCAATTTGGATGAAATTGAACCTGATTTCAAGCACTATGGTCATGATTTTCAGTACTTGTTTTTTGAAAACAAGACGTGGAAAGTCACAGAAAAGGGCATTGAGGCAGTCAAGATGCCTAAAATCTATGTTTGGGAAAAAAAGATTCTGAAACCCAAAACACAGAAAGGGGTAATAGATGACTTTACACCGAAAATCCTTGCACCGTTCTTCGAAATAAGTAAGTCTGATGAAGGAAAATGGGCTGTTTCTTTCCATTCGATTGAGTGTGACTACCTGAAATTTACGCTTCAGACGTGCAAAATACACTGGCGCAATGAGCTGGAAAACCGCATGGAGTTTCACGAACTCGACGGTAAAGCAAAAGATAGCTATGTGGCTGAATACAATCTTTCTTTGGAGCAACAGGAGCTGATGATGTCGATGTCCACGCGGGAAAATCAAGATTCGTACAAGAAGAAATATCAGTTCAGCTTAGAGGGCACTTTGCTCACAAAGGCAGAACAAGACGAACAAGCCCTGGCGTTTGTGAATCGGGTTTTCCTGATTGGTTACTTACTGCATCGGTACAAAGATCCGACAAAACCCTGGGCTGGCTTTGTGATGGACTACCGGATTTCGGAAGAAGGCGCAAGTAATGGCCGAGCGGGTAAAGGCTTGCTTGCCTTGGGCCTCAAAATGATGCTTGACAATTACCGTATAGATGCCAGAGACCCGCGCCTGTTTGACAACGCTTTCTTGTTCGGTGGAGTTGACAAAGGCAATGAGCTAATCCACATGGAAGACTGGGATGAATTTCTGGACTTCGAACGTCTGTTTAATGCGCTGACAGGTAGTTTGTACTCGAACGCTAAGGGGTTACAACCCGTCAACCTTGAAAACCAGGATTTTGGCAAATTTCTTATCGATACAAATTTTGCAGACCGTTTTATGTCTGGCTCTGCAAAAGGGAGAAAGCTCTGGAGTGTTTTTGCGGACTTTTATCATGAAGACTTGGAGTTTTACCGCGAAGTTCGCACACCACAGACCGAACTAGGTGGCCGCCGGATGTTCAATGACTGGGACATGGACGAATGGAACAGATTTTACAATTTCATGGCGCAGTGTCTTCAGTTCTACTTGAGTCTTGCCGACAAGGCAATCAAAATAGACCCACCATTTGCCAACATCGTGAAACGTAATAGCTTGAGTATCATGGGCGAGAACTTCAGACAATGGGCTGATACTTACTTTGATAGCCGCATGAATGAAGCAATTGAAAGAAAGTTAGCTTATGAAGACTTCGTAAAAAATGGCAATTCGCAGAAAATAACCCCACAGGGCTTCTTTAAGAAACTGGTTGCTTGGGCAGACTTTATGAACTACAGATTTAATCCACAGCATGTACAGGGCTGGACAAAAGCAGGCGAAGGCAAGAAATACGGGTACATAAAACGAAGTATGCCGGTTCCTGGTGAGCAAGGGAAATACAGTACAGTGGAGTTTGTCTTTATTGAGACAGTTGCAGAGCAGACAACTCCAGGAAAATCATTAGACAACGATTTACCATTTTAAAAAATATGGAACAGGAGCATAAAGTAAATATCGTCTTACAAAACAAGCATGTAGTAGGTAAAACAAGGGCGTGTGACTTGTATGAATACAATGGTGAAGCTGCGATGGAAAACGACGAAGTGGGGTGTTCGTTGACAAATCTTGCAACAGGTAAAGAAGGAATCATGAGTAAAGAAGTCGTCAGAAATAATCTGGGACTTCCTGTAACACTCAACCTACTTGTTAGTAAGAATCCGGCGGTCCTGGATTTAATCAAAACGCTAAATCTAGTACTTGAGAAATGAAAAATTTTGTAATTCATTTTGAGCATTTAGGCTCCGTAAAGAAATACAGAGCTGTTGCTCAAATATCAGAACAAATAGCCCTGTCAGCGTGGCGATTTTACTGTATCAAGAAGAAAATTCATAGTCCGAAATTCATCAAAATAAGTGAGCAACATGAATCTAAAAAAAAACGTGCTTGATAGACTTGAAAGAGAGGGAGTTCGACTTCTTGCCGATGAACTTGACAAATTTATTGCAAAGTACAAGAAGCAGTATTCTGATAAGTACAAGGAGCTCCAGCTCAATTATGAAATTTTGGACGAAACAGATGAGCTTGAAAAGTTTATCTGTTTCATAAAAAGTGATAACCGGTTGATTAACCTTAAACAAAAAGCAAATGATTTATCTTAATCTCGCCTTGATTTTTATCTTTTTAATAGAGGCACATTACCAAAAATACAACCTCAAGAGGCTACAAATTGTGTTGCTAGACTATGTAGTCATTCCAGCTGCCATTTTGAGACTTGACAAATTTTCTTTACTACGATTTGAGTGGACTTTGTCTCCCTTCCGGAAAAAATCTCTATTCTTCAGACATGTTGGAAAGCCTTTGATTTTGTACAAGCTCTCCTTATAATCTCTGTATTGAATTAACAATTATTTACCTGTAAACAAACTTTGAAAATAGTATGACTGTGATTGAAAGGTTAAAAGTAGCTGATGCACATCTATCAGCAGAGGGTTATAAGGAGTATAGCTACCCTCGATTAGCTATATCTGAAGCAATAAGTGTACTGATTTCACATGACAAGGAAAATGAGTCTGAAAAGGGGCTTATTCTTTGTTTGGATGTTCAGAACAAGCGTGGCCAACACCTTGCTTCAGGTGAAATTTAATAAAATGGGTTTTGGACCCAACTAAGTAAGTGTTCAATTTTTTTTCAACTATAAATTTTATTTAACATGCAGGATTTCAATCAGATCAAATCATTCATCGAAACGGCAAGTGCTGATGCCGAAAAGTTTTATCAAAATGGGAACGCAGCCGCTGGGACTCGTTTACGAAAGGCAATGCTAGAAGTGAAAAAGCTGTGTGGCTCTGTCCGGAAAGATGTAAGCGAGAGAAAATCGAAGGCTTAAAGATGCCCCCAACGCGTGGGTTTGGTCGGAATGATCAAACCCACGCGTTGGGGTTTCAAAATGACTCACACAATGATAGAGGTAACAGATAGGAATTTGTTTGAAAAAGAAACCCTTGGAAATTGCATACGATTCCAAAAAACGTATTGCTGTCTTTTGAACAAAAGTTAATTTTCGCAATTATCAGGAATTAAAGAGTTTTTATTTCATATATTTGCGAAATAAAAACTCTTTCCAATTATGGCAAAAAATAGACAAATAGAAGTTAAAGGCATTGTTGTAACGATTTCAGAGAGAAATAATGACGATTTTATTTCCCTTACAGATGTCGCAAATGGCTTTGAAGGTGGATACACACTTGTAGAAAAATGGATACGAAACAAAAATACAATTGAGTTTCTTGCAGTTTGGGAACAGTTAAACAACCCTAATTTTAATTCCCCCGAATTCGGGGGAATTAAAAGTGAAGCAGGAACGAATAGGTTTGTCATGTCGGCAAAGCAGTGGATTGAACGGACGAACGCAATTGGAATAGTCGCAAGTGCTGGTCGGTATGGTGGAACGTATGCACACAAAGATATAGCTCTTGAATTTTGCTCGTGGCTTAGTCCAGAGTTTAAATTATTGCTTATCAAAGAGTTTCAACGCTTAAAAATTGATGAAGCCGAAAGAGTAAATACGGATTGGGACATAAAGCGTATGGTGTCAAAAGCCAATTATCGTATTCATACAGATGCAATAAAAGAAAACATAGTACCTAATTTGACTTCTGAAAATCAAAAAAAGTGGATATATGCCGAAGAAGCTGATGTCCTCAATTTGATTTTGTTTGGGAAAACAGCTAAACAATGGCAACAAGAAAACCCCAATCTTGTTCTTCAAGGTGGCAATATTCGAGATTATGCTGACTTGCACCAGCTTACTATTTTATCTAACTTAGAAAGTATCAATGCTTTGCTGATCAAACAAGGTATTGAAAAGAAAGACCGACTTTCTATTTTGCACCAAACAGCAGTTGAGCAAACAAAATCATTACAAAGCTTACCAAATTACACGTTGGATAAATTGAAAAGTCCAAACCTTAAACTTGTCGAGCAAAAACGCAAAAAAGACAAAGAGTAAAATTGCGCTGGTCTTTATACAATGACATAAGCAAAAAGAACAGGCACAAAGGAAGTACTCTATTACAAGTGCTTCCTTTTTTTGCAAAAGTATTTAGATAGTTGTATAAATATACAAATACAAAATGACCATATTCAATCATTATCTTGGGCTTTTCTTCTTTTTGTTCAAAAACAGACGTTACCGCCGATGAGAGAAATTTCCCCTCAAACCCCATGTATCTATTTATCAAATATTTTTATGTTATTCATGTTATTTAGAATGTATTGTATTAAAGTCCTGATTATTAATAACTTAGAAATAACATAAAATTTATAAAAATTAGGTTAATAACATAAACTAACACAAAAATTAAAAAGTAAAAAACCTGAAAAACATCAATAACCTAAAAATGGATTCTATTTTGATGCCCTCTAACATAAATTTGATTTTATTATAAATATCTGATAATGTGATAGTTGCGGGTAATTTTTATTTATAACCTAAATAACATAAAAATTCTAAAAAACATCACCCCATAAAAATCACATGGTATTGAGGAATAATGTATTTCTGGAGACAAACTTTGAAAAATACAATTGATTTGTCATTCATGAGAAAAATATCAAAATGACAATCATTTGGACAAAAATTCGTAAAATTGTACTTTAATAAATTCACTCATGTATGATACCCATCACTTTATACCTTGAACCTTATGTGAAAAAATTTGTAATGAAAAACTATGGTAAAGAACCTGTATATGTACGTGCAGACAGTGATTTAGGCAAATTGTTTCGATTGGCTATTTCGAAAGATAATTACCTTCAGGTGTCGAGTGATATTGAAATTGAGGAGAGTTTTGAGACGGTGCGACGTAGTGATAAATTAGAAAAATTAAAATTTGTTTTGAGTTTTCGAATATCCCAGGGCAAGCTGACACACGAGAATATTCATCGTTTAGCGAATGCTATTGAAAATGAATTTGAAAAAGCGATGTATTACTACGTACGTGGAATGCGCCAGGTACATATATCTGAGAGCAGGGCGGTTCGAAGATTCCTGGTTGATTATGGGATTGATGATTTCAAACATGGCCTGAATGAGGCGGCAGCAATTAAGATGATGCAGCGTGCAAGACAACAAAAAGAGAAAAACATAAGCACTGAAATGTAATTGTTGTCCTAAAGATGTAAGTTTTGGGTAATTTTTATACGTTGTTGTCCTGATTTTAGGACAACTTTTTTTCCAATTTGAATTATGATAGTTAATGATATTGATGATTTTTTCTCACTACCGGATGTTTTTCAAACGGTAAATGCGGGTGGAATTTTAGAAGATATACGAGTCGCGCCGACGGCATGGGTTGAAAGAATAGACTTACCCCTTGACAGCTCTGTTTTGGCAGATAATGCTATCGTATTAAAAAACAACAAATATTGGGTGTCTTTACGAGCTGCACATAATACGGTGGAATGGACTTGTACTGGTGAAGACACTGAGCACGGAGAGGTTTTTCGTAACAATATGTTGTTTGAAATGCCGAAAGTACGACCAAGCCTTTTGGAATGGATAAAAAGGTACGGAAATATGAATATTCTTGTGATTGCTGTGGATAGGAACGGGTATGGCAGGCTATTAGGGACAAAAACAGAAGCAATGCGGATGCGTTTTGCAGCTACAAGCCAAGGCAGAAAGGGTAAAAGTAAGCTGAATGTGGAGATTTTTGGGAATATGCTGGTTCCTGGCTACTTTATTTCTGCGATGGATGAAACGGTAGCTTATATTTCTGCTACGCAAGATACGGTAAGCTATACAGAAAAAAGCTTTGAGAGTATATTAAATCGATTATTGGCACTAGAAAACGGACTTGCCTGGGTCAATGGCTCTATGTTTAGGGTTTACACAATTGACGACAGCAGCAGAATAGATACAGAAGAGGCACCACAGGATAATTTACAAGTTTTTGACCTCCTTTCTTTATCTTGTACCATAAAATCCTTGAAAAAATCTGACTTTTTAAATAGAAATATTGAAGTGATTGGTGCCTACTTGAATGGTTTATACCTCAAGTCTATCCTTTCGCCACTATACAGAAATGATGCACTTTATGATTGCTACATAGACATTCGGGACGATGACACAATTGTAAATTTTTCGACAGAGCGAGTACACTTAAATACATATACGAATATCTTTCATCTAGTAATTAAGGTAAGTGCATAGACTTTTTTTTGTCCGAAGTGGAAACTTTTTTTCGTCGCAAATTTGAAACGACAATTTTTTTTCACTTAAAACAATTTACAAAAATGTCAATGTACAATGGTAACGAGTTTAACTCGGAAAAAGGAACTCATGGTAGTTTATTGAAATTTATCTGGTCAAAAATCTACGGCAAGTTTGTTGATGTCCAGCAGTCAATTACTACTGCTCTTTCTAATTACTACACAAAAAGTGAGGTAGATACGAAAGAAGCTGCTTTACAGCAAGCAATTACGACAGAAGCAGCGTCGCGCCAGACTGCAATTTCTACTTTGCAATCTACTTTGCAAACGGCAATTGATTCAAAAACAACAACGGCGGAAGTTGCAACACAGATCACAACTGCGATTGATGCTCTAGTCAATGGTGCACCGGCAGCCTTGGACACATTGAAAGAAATTTCGGATGCTTTAGCTGTAAATAAAGATGGTGATGACGCAACCTTGAATGCTCTCAATGCTTTAATTACAACTGTTGGCGGGAAGGCTTCTCAGGAGAGTGTTGATGCATTGGCGCTTCGTGTTACAACTGCTGAGGGTGAAATTGACGGAATCCAGGCGGCTAAGGCAGACGTAACGTATGTAGATACGAAAGTTGTAGAATTGCAAGCTCGTGATAATTCGTTGCTTAATGCAATTGTAAAACTGTTAGATCACATGTTTATACCAGTGCGTTCTTTACTTAGTATGTTGCCCGTTGAAGGTCAATTCCACGTCATTTCAGCAGCTGATGGGGCTAATACTAAACAAACCGTGATTTTACAGTCACAACTTGGTCTAATTTTGAATGTAGGTTATCTTAATCAAGGAACAGATCTTGAAGGGATGACAGATTTCAGTTCTGTGACTTGGAATTCAATTGATAATCAGTCATTTGGACCATTAAGCAGAGCTAATTCCAAAGAGCAACTGGATGCTATTGTTGTACGTACATCAGCTGGTTTGGGGATAATTTTAAATCCTGAGATTTCTATTCAGCCTAATGAAGTTATTGTCACAGCCTTTATAGTTGCGAAGTCTGACTTAATCGAGAGCGAAATCACCTTTTGAGGTAACAAATAGTTAATTAGATGATTTTTGAAAGAAATTTTCAATTTAGGATAAGAAAAAAGTCGGCTTGGTTACGAGGGAAAGCGAACCAGTCGGTTGTGCCTTTGGATGTTGGACAAATAAAAGATTTGTTGTTCGTATCGGATGTACTATCTTATTGTGTAGAATATGAGGACGGACGTATTGGGTATATCCCGATACATGAGCTCGAATATTGTGAGATTTTTTCTCTGGAAATGAAAATTGATAAAGCCACGCTAATTAGCTTATAGCCTATTCTTTTAAATCTAAATGCCTAATGTACAATACATTAGGCATTTTTTTGGAATGTAAAAATCGTCTTATTGGTTTTATTTTTTGGGTAAGTATCATTGCAAAAAAATAAAACAGGGGATGCTTGAACTATTAATATCACAACCTTGGGCACTTGATGCAAAATATCACGATGCTGTACATGCCGTAGCGGTTGCTCGCATGACTGCGGGTAAAGAGCCTTTATATCTATCAAATAAAGACAGGGCTAGCAATAGAATTGAAACGAAACAATTTTCTGGGCGTGTAAGTGGATTAAATCTGGCTGGAAATGTACGGGTAATACCGCTTGTTGGAGCGATGAGCCGGGATGGCGAACTATGCAGCCTGGGAACAGAACAGATTGGTCAGTTCATTAAAGAGGCAAATAAAGACGAAAGTATTGATGCCATTTTACTGAAGATAAACTCACCAGGTGGAACCGTAGATGGTACAGAAATGCTTGCGAATATCGTGAGGGATTCTGTAAAACCAGTTGTAGCCTTTGTGGCTGGAACAGCTGCGAGTGCAGCGTACTGGGTTGCGAGTATGGCGCGTGAAATAGTCATAGAGTCTGCCAGTACAGCGTACGTAGGGAGTATTGGGGTTGTATCAATACACGAAGATTACAGTGCCGCACTTGAAAAAGAAGGAAGGAAAATAACGATTATTCGCTCAGATGGTAGTGGAAATAAGATGCTATTTAATCCTGTTGAGGGGTTGTCTGATGAATTGATTGTGCAAGTCAAAGGAGAATTGAACGTCATTCGAGAAACGTTTGTGAATGCAATTAAGAGCAGCCGTACTGATATATCAGTGGATGTTTTTGATGGCACAGTACTAAATGGAGGTGATGCAATCAAAAAGAAAATGATTGATCGTGTTGGCGATTTTGATGCTGCACTGGGCAGAGCGTTGTTTTTGGCGCGGAAAGAAAAATTAGTAAATAAAAGTTCAAACAATAATCAACAGAAAACAATGAGTTACATGAAACTTGAAGCTGTGCTAGGCGGGTCTCTACCGGAAGGATTTCCGGAAGAAACGGCTTTGGCACTCGAGGGCGTATTGGTAGAGCGTGATAACCGTATCACAGCACTAGAAGCAGCTGAAGCTACGGCAACAACACGCATCGCGCAACTGGAAGCTGCCGAAAACAAACTAAAAGCATACACTGCTACGAATTTGAGTGCTGAACAGGTTGTGGTTGTAAACGAGTGGTACGAAAGTGCTAAAAAAGTGGGTGCAACAAATGCAGGAGATGCAAATTCTCAGTCATCTGGGAAAAAAATGAGCAAAGCTACGGAGGCAGCTGCAGCTGTTTATAAACAGCTACATGGCCAGGCTGAAAGCTAAAATAAAATTTCACTTTATAAATTTAGATCGATGAGTAACCTTTTAGACATGAGTAGTATAGCGGAAGAGCTCGCTACTTATTCGCACGACAACAAGCTACATGTTTTTGCTAGAGTACTGACACCTGGCATTCACGAAAGTGGTAGCGCAAAAAGTAAAATTGGGGACGTTGATGCGTATGCAGCCAGCTACGTAACAAATGACCGGGTTTATCTGACGGAGGCGTTTGTAACAGATGTTCTTCAACCAGGTGACAAAGACACATTTGACCCAAAAGCGAACACTTTTGGATTTAAAACAAGAAAGGCAAGTGTAAGCCCAGCCAAAATTGACCAATTGATGACCAAAACAAAGATTTTGCAATGGTACAAAACGTATATGGGTCAAGTTAAAGGTGGTAAGTACAATCCAGAGACATATCCGTTTGAGGAATACATCATATCAAAAATTGTTGATTCGGCTAAGTCAAATTTGAGAAATGCGCTTTGGAACGCAGTAGCTAACCCAACGGGTAATTCTAGTTTAGACCTCTTTGATGGCTGGTTGAAGCAATTAAATGAATTGATTTTATCTGATGAACTTCCAGAGGATAACATCATTTTGAATGGAGGTGCTACTGTCAGCAATATTATTGATGAAACAGACAAGTTAGTGGATTTGATACCAGATGAGTATCTGTATCACCCGGACATGGTTTGTGTGTGTAGTGGGCAGTTTAGTCGAACTTATGACAAAGGCTATGCTGCAAAATATACTGCTGCACCTTACAACGGGCAATATGAGCAAGGCAAAGTGTTGGGCACTGATATTCCTTTCATTATCGAACCTAGTTTACGAAACTATAGTTTTCCGTTTTTTACCTTAAAAGGTAATCTTGCCTATTTGTACGATGACGAATCTGCACAGGTTGATTTGACGGTCGATTACGACAAACGTACTCGTTCAATTGCGTACGTAGCTGATTTTCAAGCAGGTACCGGAATATCTGTACCGGATTTAATTTGGACAATGAAGTAATTCTCATTTTTCCCCACAATGAAAGTTGTGGGGAAAATGAGTTTAATTTTTAATACTAAAACTAATAAAACTATGTCTTTTGTAAATTTAGCGTCGGTAGATGCAGAATGCTACCAAGCTCCTAACCCGCCAGGTGTAACTCGTGCTTTTGCTGTTGTTAGCAGAGCAATAAAAGGCGAATGGCCAAACAAAAGTGTTATAAACCAGGACGGAGAAATAACCGCATTGCCTACACTTGGTACTGATAAAACAGGTGCAACGGCAAAGTTCGTTGAATACTTATTCCCGAAAAATACGTGCAACGTAGATAGCGACGGAGGTGGAGACGCTGGCTATCAAAACTACAAACATACACTTGCTCTGTCGAAGGCGGGTATGTCAAAAGAAGTACGAAAAGAAGTACGAAAACACCTCAATGCAGGTACTGTCTGGATTGTACAAATGAAAGGCGGTGAATTTGTAGTGGTCGGAAGTTCAAACGATCCGTTGTTTATGAACACAAGTTTCAAAAGTGGCAAAGGAGGTAAAGATAAACGAGGCTATGAACTGAAGGGGGAGTCGGACGGTATGAGCTGGGACTTACCTGTAATTCCTGAAGCTTTGGTTGCTCAACTAGATTTTGATTCAGTACTCGATCTTGTAACTACAAATCCATAAATTTATGTTGCAATACACAGGTACGCCCAGCCGCAAGTATATACCTGGGCATGGTTTTTTCTTCTTTGATAGCCATACTGAGCAAAACGTTTTAGAACTTGCAAAGCGCACTGGTTTACCTTGTATTGAGGAAAAAGTACTAGAATTTATAACCAATAAATTGGAAGATGAAATAATTTTAAAACTAGAAAATGAGGAAGAAAATGAGCAACGCGAAGAAAGCAGCACAGCAAGAACTGAACAGCCAGATTGAATCTGCAAAAAAGAGAGGGTTAGAAGTGTCAAGTAAAAATGTGAATACAGCTGAAAAAGATGTACCTACGGCTGAAATCGAAGAAGAGGTATTAAGTTCTTCGGATGACATCGAAGAAACAGAATAAGATTCAAAAAACGATTGAGAAATCTCGGTACATTATGTATCGAGATTTTTGAAATTTTATCAAATTTGGTTTATGAGTGTTGAAAATCTAAGTTATCTGAAAGCTGCATCAGCCCTTGAAAATGAAATACGATTGAGGAGAATAGGCAAAGCAGACGAGCAAAAAATAGTTCAATTGCAAAATGTTGTATCTGGTTTTATGAAGACTTCGACACCCGTAAAAAGTGTTGAAAAAATACAGGAAGGCTTTATAAAGTATGAGCAAGAAGCAGTGCTCTCTGAAGAGTTAGTCTTACAGATTGAAAATATACGCAAAGAAATGCGTGAGATAGACGCAAAGAAAAATAAACTAGGAAATAGCCTCTATGATATACCGGATGATGTAAATTGTAGAGAAATTGTCGCCGAAATAAAATATTTACGGGAGCAATGGCGAACATTAGGCGACCAGATTTATTTTATCAAAAAAAATGGCGTAGCACGACCAGAGAATTGTTCGATTAATGAAAGTGAATTTTTAAATTCTTTACCTGTAAACCTACTTGACTTAGACCGTAAAATAAAAAACCGAAAAGCCGATTTGAGTAAGTACAAAAAGAGGCTTCAGGAAGCTAAAACAACTAGACAGCAGTACGCACAAGAAAAAAACATAGCACAAGCAACCACAGAGATTCAATTGATGACTTCACAACTTAACGCACAACGTAGATGACTATAAAACACACAATAACAAAAAGGATAGAGAAAGGGAAGAGACGCGTATTTTTTGAATTGAAAACACAAAAAAAGGGCGACATCCTGGTAACATGTTCATTTTTCAAGCTGTATGATTTATTTTATTTCAAGGGCAAAAAGGCTTCTCCTTCTACCTCTTTTTTTTATGTCGATGTTCCTACATATATCTGGAAACTAACTACCCATTTTGATTTTATTTTTGACGATGGAAAAATACTTGCTGGGAGTTTTAAGCCTAGTGATAAATATGAAGATTTGTTGTGATTTTTGAAAAGACTACTTCCAGAAAAAATAGAAAATACCGCTTTTGAGCGGCTTTTTTTTGTCCTATTTTAATCTTTTTTCAAAATCTATACTTGTACGAATTAAAATGAAAGAAGTATGGCGAAAAAATTTTTGACAATGGCGAGAGCCAACAGAATACTCAAGATTGATGAAAATAAACTTGACAGGTACTTACTATACTATCATGATGAATTACTACGTGAGCCTTCGGTAGATCGGCCAGATATTCCTGCTCTTAGTGAAACAGAACAGGATATGCTAAAAAAATACGAACGTGTCTATGAAATGTTTGAGGTTGGTCGTACGGATGCAATGATTCGTACATTTCTGATGGAACAATATGGTATAAAAGATAGGCAAGCGCGATATATAGTTGAAGAGGCCCGTATTTTATACGGTATCACGGGTAAAGCCGACAAAGAAGGAAAAAAACAAGCATCTATCAATTTTTACAGAACAATTGCCAACCTAGCATTAAGTAAAGAGCAGTATGAGGTTGCTGCAAAATTGTATGAAAAAGCCGACCGTTTAGAGGGATTATTTTCAGAGGAAAGGGTCGGTCTTAATCCAGAGGATTTTTTGAAGCCGACCAAGTTTGTATTTGTAAACAATATGAACGTTTTAAACCAAAAAAATATCGAGTTTGATGAGTAGTAGAAAGGTATTTGCGCATGAAAAACAGTTAAAATTTTTGCGAAGCCGAGCAAAAAGAAAAACTTTTCATGGCGGACGAGGCACCGCAAAAACGAATACAATAGGCAAACTTGTAGGTATGATTGCTGACAGGCTACCGCGAAGCCGATGGGCGATTGTTGGTGCAACGTATGTGCAACTAGATTTAGTTGTACTCTCTGAAATTAGAGAGTCGCTCCAGCAAATGGGATTGTACGAATACCATCCAAAAATTATGCCTTATGGCCACTATGTTTTAGGAGTGAGACCTCCTGATGACTGGCCTAAGCCATACAAAAAAATAGGTCGATTGGGCTATCAATATGCACTCACATTTATAAGTGGTGCCACTTTTCAAATGGTTAGCCAGGATAGAAGTGAAACCTGTAGAGGGCTCAATTTAGACGGTTCAATAACAGATGAAAGAGCGACAATCAAATCTGATTTTTTGGGCAAAGTTATTTATCCGACAGTTAGAGCCAACACAGACAAGCCCTTCAGGGATGACCCGTTGCATCACGGCAAATTTGAGTTTGGTTCAGCTGCCTGGACACAAGAAGGAATGTCAATGTACGACATGGAAGAAAAGTATTTAGACATGATTTCCAAAAGAAAAAGCATGTCTGAAGCTGACCTAAAAGCTAATCCACCGGAATACCTGTGGGTTGAATCTACGTGTCTGGAAAATCCATTTACGGGTCAAAAGTATTGGGACAGCTTAAAGGATGAACTTGAACCACTTGTATTTGATGTTGAAGTGGCTAATCTTCGTCTCACCAAGTTGCCAAACGGATTCTATCACGCATTTAGTAGTAATAAGCATTTGTATCAACCAAAAGACTGCTATCAACTTGACGAGGAAAGGGGCTTACATCTTTACTTACCTAACGATTATCGAAGTGATAAACCGTTAGAGGTATCACTTGATTTTAATGCGGCAATTTTCTGGAGTGTTATTTGTCAAGAAGTTGGGCGAGAGTTCAGAGTAATTAACTCACATTTTGTCAAACCGTCAGTTTCAATAACAAACACATCAATTATACACCAAGGGGCTCAGTGGTTTTGTGAAGTTTATAAAACCCATCCATCCAAAACTGTATATGTCTATGGCGACCCAGGCGGAAATTCAAGATCTGCAAATACAAGTGGTTCTAATCGTCCTTTTTTTGATGAATATTGTTCTGTTTTATTAAAAAATGGCTGGACAATTTTCAGACGGGAGCTTACGTCTTATCCCTCTCACAGAGACAAATACATATTAGTCAATTACTTACTAACAGAAGATAGTGAAAGACTACCAAAGGTTAGACTTAATCAGCACGCAGGTTCCAATAAGGCACTTATAATAGCGATACAAAGCACTGCTGTATTACAAAAAAACGAAGGCTTTGAAAAAGATAAAAGTAGTGAACGTAAAGAGAAAAACAGAGAGTATGCTACGGACTCTACAGATGCACTTGATTACATCCTTTGGGCTAAGTATCGTAAGGTATTACCGAGCCGTCCAGTTCAAAAAAATAGAATTGTAATAATATAAATCTACTTTATATTCTGTTTTTAAAAAACGGCAATTGCCGTTTCTCGTAAAGTGCGGGATAGGGGTATGAAAGATTCTGACGAAAAAATATAGATTTACATATACAATCTGCTAATAATCAGTAGATTGTATTTTTTTTGACTGCAAATTGTGAATAAAAAAGGTGTCCTGACTAAAGTTGAAAGATATATTTATAATTGTACGATGAAAACAATTACAATTTCCGAAATGCTCGCAGAGATGAATAAGGTTGATTCTATTTTCTCTATAAAATATAGAAAAAGTGATGGTTCTACTGGAAAGAAGCATAATGTAACATTGCGCAATTCAAGTGGAAGACTCACTGAAAGAAAAAAGTATAATCGAAACGGTTTAATAAGTATTTATGAACCCTCTACTGGTAACGAACGTGAAATAACAATTGACCTGATTCAAGAATTTAATGGCATACGTGTCGTGCGACCTACTGATTTATTATGAAGAAAGTTACTAAAATTACCGATAAAGTATATGTTATACCAAATGCAATCATTGAATTTGGTGATAGCAGGGTTCGTGATGTTGGATTTTCAAATGATAAAGGTTACGGTCTGAAGGGTGATCATGTACCATGGGGCGAAAAGGATTGTATTTTACATGAAATGCACTCTTTGTGTTGTTCGAATCCCACAAAATGGAGGCTCATGGCGACTCGCCGTGACTTTGTGATAGGCAAAGGGCTAAAGGTTGAACCTGAGACACCGTACATTAAGGAGTATTTTAAAAAATTTGATTTACATGAATTGCTGTCTGATGCTGCTTTGCAGTTAGAGTTTTGCAGTAGGTTTTTTGTAAAAATTACGCTTGCTATTGATTATAGCATAGCTGACATTGAACTTATTGATGTTTTTCATTGCCGACCGCGTGAAAAGCAAGATGGGGAATCTAAAGTTTCAGCATACATAATAAATGGGAATTTTGGGAATAAGAAATATCGTAAAAAAAATGATGTTGTATTGCCCGCTTTTGATTTTAAAAACCCAAAGAAATATGTGGTATCTATTCTTGATGTTTGGGAACGGCTGCCTGGGCAGGTTTATCACCCATTCGGTTTGTGGTGGGGTACTAAGGGATGGACTAAGGTAGCTAACAAGGTACCTGACTTTCACGAGTCAGGGCTAGATAATGGCTATAATATCAAATATCATGTGTCTATACCCGATAATTATTTTGAAGGGGATGGGCTGACGAAAGAAGAAGAAGAAGAACTGAAAAATGAGGTTTGTGCCGTAATACATGAAACACTAAGTGGGAAAACGGATAGCGTATTATTTACATTCCATGCTATTGATGTCAACGGAAAAGAGATTAGTGGAGTGAAAGTTACACCGTTGAAAAATTACATGAGTGATGATGCTTACACGACTATTTTTAACACCGCAAACAGTGTACAAGCAAGTGCGCATGGCATATCACCTATTTTGGCTGGAATTGACACGGGTAGTAAACTGGGTGGTTCTGGTAAAGAACTTGAAGTTGCAGCAAATTATTTACAGGCATTCTTAACATTGCCTTCAAGAAAGAAGCTGCTACGTTTAATAGAAGCTATCGCGCTTATTGAAGGCTGGAGCAGTGATTTGAAATTTGAGTTTGAGAACGTGAAACTCTACAATTACGATGTTACGCCGGCAAATGCTGATACGAATTTGAACAATTAACTATATATGAAAATGAGTCTAATGCACTTTTATATGGGCCTTTTAAGTTTTTTGCATGTTGACCGACCTCTTTCTAAAAAGAGTAATCAAAAATTGAGTATCTCAACAAAAAGAAAAAAGATTATTCCAACTGGATGCCAAGAGTTTCATTTTGAGGATGGATTTAGCTGTATTGCTAGGAATATTGAAAATGCGAATAAAAAGCACTTAAAATATCTATATGATATACAAAAAAATGAAGCTACTGATTAGTGAGATAAAAGTACTCAAATCCTTTATTGGTGGAGTACAAAGAAACATGGATTTCCTGACTTGGAAGCCTTACCTAGAACAAGCAAACGAGAAGTGGATATTTGAAGCTTTTGGTGAAGATTTGATTGATGATCTTTTTGATTACGATTCTGGGAACGAGTACAAAGCTGAATTGAAAAATAAGATTCAACGCGCGTTGGCTTGGTATGCCTATCTTATTGCGATACCTCAAATGACGATTGTAACGTCTGATGCAGGTATGATTCAACCGAGTCCTAGTAATTCAACTGTCATTACAAAATGGATGTTCGTGAACTTGGTTTCAAATGCGGCTAGAAATGCAGATGAAGCTCTGGAGGGTGCATTGGCATACCTAGGCAAACATGAGGATAAAAAAATCGAAGATTCGGATGTTTTCATTTTTGATACGTGGCGTAAAAGTGACGTATTTAAAAAAATGCAGAATATGTTTGTTAAAAGTGCTTCTGAATTGACGATTTACTTACCCATGGCCAATAATAACAGACGAATGTATTTGGCCATGTTGCCTTACATAGAACAAGTTGAAAAAAGTGAGTTATGCGATATGTTTGGAACTGGGTTCGTACATGTTATGCGAAATGAAGTTGCTAGTCAGGACAAAGATAATGTGTTTGTACTCGATAATTTCAAAATGATAATAGTCTATAAGGCTCTGGTTAATAGTTTGGTGTATTTGAATCTGAGTGAAGATTTCCGGATAATTACGGTTACTGAAGGTTTGACAAAAGAAGGTATGCTCGACAATATCCGTGCAACACAAATTAAATTAGATGCCGAACTTATTATTCAGAAACATTATCACAAGCTGCTAGACTTTCTTACCGAAAACGCAAGTGAAAAAAAGTTCAACGAGTTTTTTTCTAGCTCATTATATAAGAATAAGGAACATGGAAAAAACGGAGCTAAAGAGCGAGTTTTGAGCCGTTTCGGCGATAAAAATAGAAATTTTGTAAGGTTGTAGTGTACATTTTTAATTTGTTAATTATATGAAAACGGATGCATTAAGTATGAAGGGAAAAGAGATTCCAATAGCGAGGCTCAATGGCAAAATCGAGGAAGAAGACACAGAGTTGCTTGCTCTTATGGCTATCAATGAAGAGCTGAGGAAGAAAGATGAACTTGAGTTTCAAAAAGCTCAACTTGAAGCTTCTATTGCGAAGAAAAGATTAGCTGATGAAGAAAAACGTGAAAAAGAAATTGCTCGAAAACGGGAAGAGCTGATTTCAGAGCGCGAAAACTTGCTGCTGCTCGATGAAAACTGGCAAAAGAAAGCAACTATGTACAAGATGGCTAACGATATTGATAAAGCCATGGATGAACGGATGGGCTGTTTGACGCGTGTTGCACAAATTGATATAGAACTCGGGAATATCTTGCCAAGCCAAAAAAATACGGATGATGAAAAATTGACTTCTACTGCAATGACGATGTGGGAGAAAGTTTTGAGCCACACCGGTTCTTTAATTTTTGCAGTAGCCCTATTTTTGGGACTTAGCTGGTTTTCATACTACAATGTCGAGCTTATTGGTGATGAGATTAACGAATACAATAAGGCTGCACAAGCTGCCGGGGATGTATCTGCGATGTTACCTCCTTCAATTTCACAACTAGCGTTCCAGAAAGCTTGGTTCAGTTGGATGAATATATTCACGAGTTTGATTGGAGCCATTGCGATTTTGGCAGTTATCGCACCTGCACAACTAATTTTCATTTTGCCTTTCACACAAACACCAAAACAGAGATGGAAACATTTTTTCGAGCAAAGCGAGGAGCAAAAACAATGGCAATCTTTTGGATATGTTGCTGCTGTATTGCTATTTCTTGCCTTGTGTCATGTCGCAGTAAGTTGATTTATGATGATTTTTTGATTGATACGCCCGATGAAGTTAATCATCCAGTTATTGATGAGCAAAAATCTGCAGTTATTACAAATGCTGTGGAAGTAATTGAGACGAAGCAAAAAGTAAGAAGTATTGGAGACGTGCGCAAGGCTGTATTTGATACGGCAATGTACTACGCATCGGTTGTACGAGAACGTAAGGAAGATAATAGACACTGGGCAATCAGTAGGTTCAATAAGATGCTGAATATTCCGGTACGAAGTCCTTATTGTAGTTCATTTGGGCTTTATTGTTGGAAAGCAAATGGTATATCTATTCCTGGTGTGAATGGGCTTGCGTACAGCTGGCGGAAAAAAAGCAAACTTGTTTGGCATAGAGGTTTATTGCACATTGATGATAAACTATGGCCACGAGTACAGGTCTTTGATGCAGTAGTCTTTACTTGGTCACATGTTGGGTTTGTTGCTCCCGACAACAGAGAAGGCCAAGTGGCTACGTATAGTCTCAATGGTGTAATTACGATTGAGGCGAATACTACGGGAGGTGTCAAGGGGAGAGTTCAGGGTGTGTACTATCCTGTTCGGCGTAATATGAATTACATTTTCGGTATATATGACCATTTTTCAGGCTTATACATACCTGGTTTATAATAAATTTTAAACAATTTAATTTTACTATGGAAAATATCAAAGCTATTATTTTTGGGGGGGGGCTTGTTTTTTTACTGAGCCTATACGTATGGAACAGAAAGAGAAAAGCTAGTATATTAAGCGCAATAAGTAAGGAAAAAACAGTGAAGAAAGAACTTTCACTTGAAAAAAAACTTATTGCAAGTCATTATACGAATAAATCGGATAAAAAATCAGAACCTGAAAATCTGACAGAGCAAACAGACGGACGTGTTCGCGATGATAGAGGGCGTTTTATTAAACGTGGAGCGAATGTCAATAGTAAAAATAAGTTTTGAAACCGATGCAGAGGCTGTTTGGTTTTGGGAATTGGCTAAAAAGTTGGGTTATAAGAAAATGGAAGTTTCTTTTGGTTCTGACGATTCTCTGGATGCTTGTATTTGCAATGTTGGTGAGAAGAGATTTGCAAAATGTACAATTTTCGAAGCGAACAGAGCGACAAATATGGAAAAAGGACGAGAAATTGAAGGCAGAAAGCGAAATCCTGGAAGAAAAAATAGGAATACTAAACGATTCGTTAAAATCTATACAAAAAAATCATGAAGTTGAGATTATTCGTATTGATGAGCTTGATGATGATAGCTTACAACGGGAGGTGTGGCGAGTTTTTGAGCAGCCACACCCAGGACGCTCAAAGTATAAGTGATAGCTTAAAGGTTATCGCACCGAAAGGTTACGTATTACTTTCATTTGATGGCGCAAGGAGGGCATTGCGTGCAAAAGCGGATGCTGATTCGTTTGGAAAGATGCTGGCAGTAAAAGACTCGGTTATTTTTTTTCGGGAGTTACAAGTTAAAATCATGCTTGATAGAATTGCGGTTCAGGAAGCTTCAAAAGCACAATATGTGGCTGACATCCGGATATTAAAAAATAAAGTACTATTGAAAAATATACAGCTTGCAACGGTAATAGTTGGCTATGGGCTATTTTTGGTAACAAGATGAAAGAAGGTTTACGTCGTTTCTTTATTGACAAACAAGCGTATTATTGTCCACGGAGTCTTGAACAATGTGATGTTCAAGGCGTAGAAGCCGTACTCAAGTACCAGTATGGCTTGAGTTTACACACAACTGCACTTGAGCGAACAGCTGCGAAAGTCAGCTTATTGATCAGTTTGACGAATGTAAAGATTGAACTTTTGAACAAGCTAACAGCCGGACAGGTACAAAGACTTTTGAGTATGATTGTCTGGGCAAAAGAGGCAAAGATTACAGAAAAAAAGCCTTTTCACGGCTTTGATTTCAAAGGTATTCGGTATATACTTCCTGCTGAATATTTGTCTGATACCAGTGCGATTGAGCTCGCAATGTGTACAATACATCAACTTGCTTTTGGACGTGAAATGAACCCAAATTTGAAGTCTATATTTACGATTATTGCGACGATCTGTCGCCCTGTACGTGCCGATTTGGATACTTTTCGCAAAAGCAAAGACTGGAGCGGGGACGAACGTGAAGAGTATAACTCAAGAATTGCTGAGGAGAGGGCTGTTCTCTTTGAAGGACTACCCTATGGTGTGTGCAAGGCTATTTTTGACTATTGGACTTGCATGACGAGTGCGTTTTGGAAACGGTATGAAAATTTGCTGGATGAAACTGAAGAAGAGCCAATGTACTTGAATGGAGAAGGGCAAATAACGATGCTCATGGATATTGCTGAAATGAGTGTTTTTGGAAATTTTGAAACAGTATGCAAGCAAAATGTGCATACAATCTATATTTTCTTGAAGGATAAAAAACTAAAGGCTGAACGTATGGAGCGACAGCTTCTAAAAAACACGGAAGATGAGTAATGTACTAATTTCAAGTCCAACGACACTTGTTGGGTATTTACGGGAATTTTCTCTAAGTGCGGAGTCTGGTGCAAAGGGATTTGTCTATGGTGGAAATCGGCGGCTACAAGAGTACTTGAGAAATGTGGGTGAAGATGAATACCCTATTCTACATTTTGAGAGGCCCAATATTGTCAATGACAGTAGTGATGCAAATCACGAAGAATGGTATGTCTGTAGTTTAAATGTGTATGTGAAATTTCGGACGGACGGAACACCTGAAGAAAACGACGAAAGTGAACTTCTTGCCGAAAGCACAGGGCTCAAAGTTTTACAAAATGTACAAAAAAGGCTGCATCACGACAGCAGAAAAGGCATTCTGGAATATACAATAGACCAAAATTCAAAAGATCCAATTTTTGATAATTTTATCGTAAATCATGTTGGATGGCAATTGAATTTTAGAGTTGGGTTTAATAGCAACATTAATCTCTGTTGAGAACATGGCAAAATTTGATGAATTGAAATTTGAAAATATTGACCTATCCAGAAACAGGATTGAAGTAAATATTGAAGCAATTGACCCAAACGTAACAAATAGGTCTGGTCTCAGATATTATTTAGACATATATGTTCCGGACGGTTTTTTAAACACTTCTTTTAAAAAATTGAACACACTAGAAGCAAGCGAAGTACCGCCCTATTCTGATGCTGGAGTAACTATTTTTGAAGGAGCTTATCTAGCTATTGAGAGGTACTTAGATAGTTTTTTATCGTATCATTTGCCCCGTTTTGGACAAAAAGAACTGAGTGTAGCGGATGAACTTACCTTGCCATACCGGATTGTAAAAAGAACAGTAAATGGGAACTCCGTAACGGAAGTAAGTTTGCCAACTAGGTATGTAATTAAAGCTGGTATTGAAGAGCATGACTTTCCTGCCTGGGGAAGTGTGTTATTTACAGATAAAATGGACGGGCTTGCAGGCAAATTTTTGACTTGGCAGCGTGGAAATAGAAATATACGACTGGGGCAGCAAGTGTTTTTGTATTTTCTAATCAATCACACCGAAACTCCTGAAGCTCTCAATGTGCATTTGAAATACAACGACACAACGACTATCGTTTATGCCAATATTTTGGTATCTGGTGGATTTTTGGTGTACTGCATTCCTGTTTCAATCGAAGCACTGGGGCTTGATGTCATTCCAGAAGTTGTTCGAAGCTACGAAGTTTGGGTGGCAGATGAAGAAATGGAACGCATATCCGAGATAGTAAAGTTTGTAGTTGACGGCTCTGTACTACGAAATGAAAAATACATCTTGTACAGCAATGGTTTAGGCGGCTTTGATAGCCTATTATGTAAAGGTGAAAGTAGTGAAAATCTGAATGTCGTCAGGGAAGTATCTGAACGATATTTACCTTTTTTGAGTGATGCGAGTTACAGCGAAAAAATCATTAATGAAGTCACAGGGGAACGCGAACTGAAAGTAAGCTTCGGGCTTATTAGCAATGAGCAGCTGGATAGACTTCGTGAAGTGATGTACGCAAAAGAAATTTTCTTGCAAGGGGAGCGTAATTTTATACCACTAATTCTGAAAGAAGAAAGCCTTCTATACGCTGAAAGCAATGTATATGTAAGAGGGCGTACATTTGTATTTAGGTACGCGAATAAACAGCAAAATTACAGTAACCTTGGCAGTGCTCCTGGGAAAATCTTGAGGGCAACGGCATGGCGAGGTTTTGGCGACGTGGCTTGTGTTCAGAATAGCCGAGGTTTATTTACCGGCATGGGCGTGTACAGTAAATTGCAAAAGTATTATTTGGACGATAACTCACCTGTTGTACCCGCTCAAATTAAGAACAATACACTAGGTACAGAGGGCTACTTGGCTGCCGTTCCAGCAGCTGCCTGTGCTATCACACCATTTTTAAATGAGACGATTAGCCGTGCAATCGTATTCAAAAAGAACAATTGCGAGGTAAATCAGATGGGAAGTTCTCCAGTTGTTACCATCCCTGCTAATACATACGGTAGTACAATAAGCCAGGCCGATGCAAATGCAAAAGCTGAAACTGCGTGGTCTGCCCTAAATAACCAAGACACAGCCAATCTTCTTGGTGTCTGCTCGGTTCCGTATGTGCCAGGAGTGCGGGTAAGTGCGTATGATTTCTCTGACATATTTCTAGCCGTATTTGGTATGAGTGCCATTGATGAATCTATCTACATAGAAGACAGAAAAATGGGCTCGGTGATAAAACCGAATATTGATTTCGTGGACAATTTTGTTGAAATTCAACACGGGGAAGCCCATTTTCCATTTATTTTCCCATTGGAAAACAACTACGGAGGGTTTGTCTTTGAAGGTTTCATTCAGGCTCCTATAACTGGGCAACTTACTTTGTACTTCAGGGTAGCAAATGATGAACTATTCAGGCTATATGTAGATAATACTGTTTTACTAGAGTTGAATAGCAGCGAACCAAGAGTAGCTGGGGCAGCTTCACTAAATGTTACGGAGGGGCAGAATATTCCGTTTAAATTGTTCTGGCTTGAAAAAACAGGTCTTAACTATGCAAGCCTCAGATGGTCTTGGAACGGGCAAGACGAACAGGTAATTCCGGCAAGCGCATTTTTTTATGTATAATTAACGGTAATAGTAGATGGGAACTTCCACGCTTAAACACACGAAAGATGAATTGTATTCATTAGAGCTCTTAAAAATTGCGAATGAATCTATGGTATTTTTTCAAAGAGCAATTGAGAAAGCTGGATATGAATTTACAGGCGAGTTGAAAAATGAATTTGAAGTTTATATGGTTCAGAACTCTGTAAATATTGCCGTAGGCATTAATTTCATGCACTATGGGCGATATAAGGACATGAAGTTCCTGGAACATACGTTTTTACCTCCTATTGAAGTTATGAAGGAATTTGTCGAAAAAACAGGGGTCAGGAATTTCGCTTGGATACCCGGTTATGAAAAAACCGACAAAGTACCTGCCGAAACACTCGCAGTGAAAAATCTAGCTTGGGCGATTAGGCTTAGCTATTTGCATGGAAAAAAAACGAGACATCATGGAGGAACTTGGTACAATCAAACTAAGATGAGCATGATCAACGTGGCACGCCGCAAAATCATGGAAGTTACAGCAAAGTATGTCCTAGATCTTATGAAAGATGGAATTGAGGGAAAATAAATGCCTTTTTTTGCTATGTTTGTAGTATTGTTCACATAAAAATTATACGTGCATGAAAAAAACAATTATTCTGTTCTTCTATTTAGTAAGCTTCGCTGTTTTTGGTCAAAAACTGCCTCTTGATGAAGAAACACAAAAGGTAACTTTTACGGATGTATCTGAAGTGCCTGGGTTAAAGCAAGATGAGATTTATTCGAAAGTTAAAACTTGGATTTCCTCAAACTTTAGGTCGTCTAAGTCTGTGATTGACTTGGACGATAAAGAAGGTGGTAAAATTATTATCAAAGGGAATATTGATGTAGGGGTCGTAAAAGATGTTATGACTTCTTTTGATGGGGGCTACTACAATTTTGTGATGACTATCTTAATGAAAGACGGGAAATACAAAGTGAGTGCTACGAATTTTTTCCACAATAGGGCTATTGATAGCAAACCTACTGTGATTGGTTGTGGGGAGATTGAAAATGAAAAGTGTGGAAATGGCGTAACAACTGCTCCAAATAAAAAACAGTGGACAAAAATGAAAGAAGATTTACAGGTTATGATGGCAGAAACTTTTGCCTCATTAAGGAAAGGAATGCTTAAAAACGAAAAAGACTTTTGAGAATGTTTTTCTTGTTAATCTAGTCGCTTTGTCGAAAAAAAAGATGTCTTGAATAAAAAAAAACTATGCTGCTATGTTGCAGCATAGTTTTTTTTTATCCGTCCTGGTCGTTTATATTCTGGAAAGAAATGCGGCCAGGTGTTCTAATAACTAACAGAAGACAATGCAATTAAAAGAAAAAGCAACGGTTGTTCTCGAGATAGATGACACGCAAAGTGCTGGCAGAATGGCTGAAATTGATACTCAGTTGAAAAATATTGACAAACAACTGAAGGGTTTAAAGGAGGCAGGTGATACAGGCTCTGAAGGGTACAAAGCTTTAAAACTTGAGCAGCGCGAATTAACGCTTGAGCTGAAGGACTTGAAAAAAACAATTGATGTAAATGATGCAAGCCTGAGCGAGTTAAACAAAAGTTTGCGGTATTGGCAAGGAGAGGCTAAAAAAGCAAAAGTTGACTCCGAGGAATGGATACAAGCAACGATGAAAGTTGGAGAAATAAAAAATCGTGTACGTGAAGTAAACGAAGAAATGGATCAACTAGGCAGCTTGGTAAAAAAACAGAGTGAAGGAGGCGGCATCTGGAGTAATTTTAAAACACAAGCTTTGGGCGTTTTTACTGGCATGGGCTTGCTTGAGTTAGCCAAATCTGCTGGCCAAGCTATGCTGGATTTTGGTATGGAAGTTTTTAACCTAACGGGCAAGTTTGAGAAATACGAAGCAGTATTAAAAAACGCACTTGGCTCACAAAATCTTGCAAGTGCAGCCATGGCGGATATTAAAAAGTTTGCCTCTGAAACCCCCTTTTCTGTTGATGAGCTCACTGAAAGCTACATCAAATATGTGAACAGAGGTTTACAGCCAAGTATGGCCGAAATGACGAAGCTTGGAGACATTGCAGCAAGCCAAGGTAAAAGTTTTGACCAGCTGACAGAAGCTGTTTTAGATGCAAGCACAGGGGAATTCGAAAGATTAAAGGAGTTTGGTATTCAAGCAAGCAAAAGCGGAGACCAAGTAGAACTTAGTTTCAAGGGAGTTAATAAAACGGTTTCCAATACTCCTGAAGCTATCCAAGGGGCATTATTGGCATTTGGTGAATTAGAGGGTGTACAAGGTAGTATGGCAGCAGTCAGTACTACACTTGAGGGGCGCGTATCGAACATAGGAGATAGCTATGATAATTTGATGTTGATTATTGGCAATGCCTTGATGCCCGTTTTTTCGTTCTTTTTGGACTTATTGAGCGGTGGTATTCAGATTATGTCTGACTTGCTCTCTGGAAATACCAGTTTGAGTGAAAGCAGCTCTTTTTTGGGTGGAGTTATTGAAAGACTAGGTAGCATTTTTAGTGCTATCTGGGACGTGCTGTACAGTGTAATACAAATTGGGATTGATTTGTTCGGGACTCTCGCTAAAATCACAGATAATGTGATTGGGTTGTCTGGCGGTGGCAGGATACTTGAAAGCGTCCTTGGTATCGTAGGTTTTGCGCTACGTATAGTAGGTAGTGCGGCTATTGCGGCTTTGGGAGCTGTACAGCTACTTGCAGACGGATTTAATGTCATTTTGAATAAGGGGAAGGAACTGGTCAATTTCTTTAGCCCTGGAACATTCAAGATTGATGCTACGGCTACGTTTGAGAACCTTCAAAAAAATGCCGAACGGAATCTAAAGTCTATCGAAAATCTCTGGGTGGAAACAAGCAAAAAAGGAGCTGATAGCAGTATTGCAGCAACAGAACGAGCTACCGCAGCACAAAAGGCAGGGGCTGAAAAACAAACGGCAACAGAAAAAAAAGAAAGCGAAAAACGCATAGCACAAGCACAAAAACAAGCAAATGACAAGGCAAAGGTAGAGGCTGACCTTCAGAAAAAATTGGAAGACATGAACGTAAAGGCAATTGCCGATGACACCAAAAGAGCAATTGCCAAAGTAGATCTAGACCTAAAGCGTGAGCAGGATGCCATTAAAAAAACAATTGCCGACGATTCAACAAAGAAAAAGGCACTTGAAGCAGCAGAAAAAGTACACACAACGGCAATTGCTAAAATAAAGAGCGATGCCGCCGCCAAAGAAAAAAAAGAAAAAGAGGAAAAAGAGAAAAAAGAAGCAGCTGAACAGAAAAAAAAGGAAGCTGACGAAAAAAAATACAGAGACGAAAAGCTGAAAAATGAGAAGGCTTTGCTTGACGATGAGTTTAAGGCAGCAGCTAGTAAAGCCAAACTGGAGCTTGCTCTTACAAAAGACAACAGTGCAGCCATGTGGGCTGCAAAACTAAAAATCCTGAACATTGAGACTGAACATAAACGGGATAAACTACGCCAGGAGGCTGCGGCAGAAAAAGCGAGAATAGCGGAAAGTATTACTGACGAAACACAAAAAGCCGCGCGCATAAAAGCGATTGATGATGCGCTTACAGCAGAGCTCAGCCTGAACGAGCAAGAATTACAAGAGCAAAAACGCAAACTGCAAGCAGATGCCAACGCCGCTAAAAAGAAAAATACAGACGAGTTCTACTCTGCCCTGAACCTCGCAATGAAAGGGGACATGAACGGCTTCATGCAATTACTGCAAGAAAAATACAGTGGTGAATCTACTAATTTGCAGAAAAGACTACAAGCCAACATGCAGCATATACAAGGGGTTGGAACCGCTATGCTCGCTGGGGTAGAATCTCTGAAAAAGCTAAACGAAGACTATACGAAAGGTCAAATAGCGCGTCTTGATCAGGAAAAGTCGGCTAGTTTCAAAAAACTAGACGATGAATACGCAAAAGGGCTCATTACAAAAGAGCAGTTAGACGCTGAAAAGTTGAAACTACAAGACAAATATGATGCGGACGTACTCGAGCTAAAGAAAAAGGAATTTGAGCGAAACAAAAAAATGCAGATTGCTAGTGCGCTAATTGCTGGAAGTATGGCAGTGCTTTCTGCTCTTGCCACACCGCCTTTTCCGGTCGGTCTGGCTATGGCAGTTATAGCAGGTGTAAAAACAGCCGTGGACATCAGTAAAATCAAGAAAACGCAGTTTGAGGCACAGGATGGGTATGTTAGCAATGCTGGTATTTTGCGTGGTGGTCGGCATGGCTCACAGTATGGCAAGGGCGGAATTGCGATGTATGACAGGGCAACGGGTGAAGAGATTGGCGAAGCCGAGGGCGGAGAGGCATTTATGATATTGTCACGCGAGACAACAAAAAACAATCTAGGTCTGATACGCCGCTTAATGCACAGCAGTCTAAACCGCAACGGCGCACCCGTTACCTTAGCAAACGGGGGTATTTTGCCGATTGGTGCAGTAGATAAAACTGCTGGTAGAATGGCAAGCTCTGGAATGCTGAAAATGTGGGAACAAGGTACTTTTGAAGGGCAAGATTACAGCGGAGAAACAACCGCAGCTGCTTACGACGAAAACAAGATGCTTGCTGCTAATATGGACACAAACAGCACAAAAACAGCACAAAATACTGGACTTGCCCTTGAACGACTTGATGCGCTCATCGGGATTTCTGAGCGAATTGCCAATAAACCAACAGGTATCAGTCTGCATGACTTGAACAATGCAGTAGGTAGGGCCATGAACGCAAGCAACAGAAGCGATTTATAGTACTGGAACTGTAATTTTGTAGTTTGTACTCTGTGTTTTTTGTACTCAAAAATAAATAAATGATGAATGATTACTATTTGAAACTGGATGGACAACAGGTAGATATGTCTCCTGGACAAAGTGTAACCCTGGAACGCTACAATGCAATTTTTGATTTTGACACGATTCGAGGCGGAAAAGTGTTGGATTTTACTTTGCCTTTTTCACAAAAGAACGATGCTTTGTTTAACTGGTTTGGTTATCACCAGAGCAGGTATCTGAGCAAAAAATACTATTGTGAGAAATACTCAGAAGGAATCTTATTTGAAAAAGGCTTTGTAGAGCTTTTGGAAGTAACTGAAGCTGGGTATCAGGTATATTTTACGCAAAACTTAGGAGATTTTTTTGGCGACTATCAAAACACACACTTGGATTTGATAGATTTTGGGAGTGAGCCAGTAAACTTAAAAGTTGATTATGCTTATGAAACGGATAGAGTTGCGTACCCAAGTGTTAAAAATCGCGCATTTTTTGGCGATAATGTCAAGGCTGGATTTAATGGTATAGTAAATGAAGTAGTGGGGGGTAGTTACACGGCAGGCAGCCCGAAAGTACCTTTTGTGAGCCTAAAATATGTCTTTGAACGCATTGGGGTACTGTGCAACGTTCGTTTTTCGGGTGAGTTTTTTCAGAGCGAGTGGTACAAAAGGGGTTTGATTGATAACACCTTTGCCCTGGACGGTGCTACGGTTGTGCATTATAGAAACCATTTACCCAAGCTGACAATTCCAGAGTTTTTGAAGGAATTGGGTAAGTTATTGAATATCACTATCTATATTGACACTGTGAGCAGAGTTATCAGACTAAGTTTTAGAGAGGAGCGCATGAAGCAAGAAACACACATGAACCTTACAAGTAAGGTTTTACCTAGCCGCGTTCGTAAGCCAGCAACAGCAATACGCTTAGAGCTTGACTGGGAGTTAGACAGTGCTGATAATTTGATGAAAGTTGTACCTTTTGATTTTTCTAAATACCAAAGTACTGGTGAATCTGATGTATTTTTTTCATTAAAAACGAAGTTTTCGACTCGTTTAAAAGACGAAGCTTCCGGACTTGCTATTTGTGAGCAAGTAGGAATTTCGAGTGAATTTAACCAACAAGGGAATAATTTTTCGCCCAAATTACTCTTGTGGAACGGGGTTGTAAATGGAATACCCGTGGCTACAAATGAATTTGGAGATTATCGTTTGGCTTGGCACGGGCCGAGAAATATTGTCAGAAGCAACTGGAGCTACTACGAAGCATGGCGAAAAACAGCAGCTATGCGGATAGTCGCTGCTCGTTTGAATGCCGCTGATTTGGCTACATTAGATTTTCATAGAACTGGTGGAGAAAGTAGCTTAGTACATATTCAAGGGCGTGATTACTACATAGATAATATCCGGATCAATTTACCGATTTCAAACTATGCTACCCTTGAATTGTGGGAAAAATAGGATATATAGAAGTTAAAACTCCGGAAACTTATTAATCTGTTCGTAGTCCACAAATTGCCCTAAATCTCTGAGGTATTTTTGTGTAGTGGCAATATCGGAGTGGCGGCATTGCTGTCTTACTAATTCAATGTTTTGTGTTACTTGGAACAATGCAATAACCCCTGTATGCTTCCAGGAGTACGTGTCTAAGTTTTGCCCTGTGAGCTTGAGTCTTTCTAAGATTTTTCTGTGTCGGTTATAAAAATGATCACGTCCTACTGCGATTTCACCAGGAGCGCCATCAGTTCCAAAGACATAAAAATGTTCTGGATATTTTCGAATTTCGGCGGTATCAATAATTTTCTGGAGTACCTCTGGAATCATCACGTGTTCACTTACATTGTCTTTTGCATTCTCTGCTTTTACAAGAATCGTTTTTTCTTTTATATCTCCTACCTTGAGTAGTCGAAGTTCAAAGCGTGGCCGCAAAAAACAATAATGAATAAAAGACACAAACAGAAGAAGCTGATGCTCCCCGCGATAAATGCATTCTTTTTTAAAAGCTGCTGTTTGTGCTTTTGAAAATGCTGTATGTTTTGTACTCAGGTGACTTAAATTTTTGATATTCAGAAAAGGATTTTCAGTTATAATTTTTCTTTTACGAAAAAAGTTGAATAATGTACTGATTGTTCCTTTTGTATTATTTCTTGAGCGATTTGAGATTTTATCAACAACGATTAATTCATCAAGAAACTGAATTGCAATTTGTTCATCAAACTTGCCAAGTGGCATGGTATCGAGTCCGTGCCGTTTTAAAAAAATGACAAATCTTTTTACATCCGTGGCATAGGTTTCAAATGTTCTAATCTTTAATGTTGATTTATGAAACTGAAGGAAATAACTACACGTATCTTGAAGGCTTGAATTATTGTTTATGCTTTTCACTGAAGCATTTATTTCCCTCTTTTTTTCGACTGGGTTCGTTACGGCTCCACCTTTCAAGAGTTGATCTATGTCAGCAATAACTTGTTTTGCAAATTCGTAGCGTTTTTTTGCCGTATCGTCAGACAGGGTTACTCTTCTCCGTACAAGTTTTTGATTAACCTCATCCCAGATATAGTATTCTACATGCCAGACCTTGTCAAGGCTTTTATCATAATCTCTGATTACGCATAATTTATAAGGAGTGTTTTCTGTTGTGGCCATCACACCGTACTTATTAAATAGGTGAGTATAATTTGGATTTTTACTTTTTTCAGCGTTCGAATTTGTCATGATTTTGTCATTTTATTGTCATTCTGACAAATTCGATATTCCTATAAACAGTTAAAGCCTTGAAAATCAAGGCTTTAACAAAGTACCGGGGACGGGAATCGAACCCGTACGAGCGTTTCGGCTCACAGGATTTTAAGTCCTGCGTGTCTACCAGTTCCACCACCCCGGCGGGTGGTTTACCCTCTGAAAAAAAAGCCCCTAGAATGGAGCCTTTAACTTCGAGCGGAAGACGGGTCTCGAACCCGCGACCTTAACCTTGGCAAGGTTACGCTCTACCAACTGAGCTACTTCCGCTTGATTTTCAAATCTGAATGCAAATATATAGCTTCTAAATTCATTTGTCAAGTCTTTTCTAGAAAAAATTTCATAAAGTTTTAAAGTAGAATCGAACTCATTTTAAAAATATGGGTAAAGTTGCTTATTTTTACGTGAAATTATAGAAATACTCGTGAGAAAACCAAACTTTACTTTATCAGAAAACGGACTACTTCCAGCTGTCATTCAAGATTATATTTCAGGAAAAGTCCTTATGCTTGGCTATATGAACCAAGAAGCTTTTGACAAAACGCTAACACAGGGTAAAGTTACGTTTTACAGTAGAAGTAAACAAAGACTTTGGACAAAGGGAGAATCATCTTCCAATTTCCTTCATTTTATCTCTGCATCCGTTGATTGCGACCAAGATACTATTCTCATTCAAGCCTCTCCCGACGGCCCTACATGTCATACTGGCGACGATACGTGCTGGGCAGAAAGTAATTCATCCAAAACTTTATTCATCGATGAATTGCGAAAAATAATTAAAGATCGGAAAGAAAACCCAACAGATAGTTCATATACGGCTTCTCTGTTTAAAAAAGGAATAAATAAAATTGCTCAAAAGGTAGGCGAAGAAGCAGTTGAGTTAGTCATAGAAGCCAAAGATGATAATAGAGCATTATTCATCGGTGAAGCAGCTGATCTCCTTTTTCATTACCTTGTTTTATTGGAGGCAAAAGAAATTTCACTCGATGAAATCATGCAACTTTTACTTACACGTCATCAAAAATAAATTCTCTATATCCTATGGTAAAATACATCGTCAAATTAGTCTTATTAGGCATTCTCATTTTTTTTCTTCCCAATTTTGTGGACGGTATCAGTATCCAATCTTTTACTGATGCTATTGTTGTAGCCTTTCTGATGGGTGTTCTCAATACTTTTTTAAAACCTATCCTTCAAATCATTGCACTTCCTATTACCTTCATGACGTTAGGGCTTTTTTACTTTGTCATTAATATCATCTTGGTTTATATCTGCTCTTATTTTGTTGATGGCTTTGCTGTAGTTGGTATCATTCCACCCTTGGTATTTAGTTTCGTCATTTCGTTGAGTAATTGGTTTATTGGTCTTTTTATAGACTAATTCCCTATTTTCGCCCTCCTATTGGTTTCCAAAAATACCGTAAAAACACCCTTTTTATAGGGTGTTTTTACGGTATTTTTTTGCATAATTTTTTGCATAATATTGATTATCAAATAGTTGGCATTTTCTATTCATTTTGGCTATTTTGACCTTAATAGTATTTTACGGATATTTGACTCATCAAAATTCATCTTTATAGCCCTGATGATTACTAATAAGTAAAAGAATAGATTCAAATTGGCATTCAATCAATTTCTCTACTCTTTTTGTGCAATCTTTTATGATTGCAAAACTAAGTGGTTACAAAATAGGAGCTAATACTTAATTAGTTCCTATTTTTTTTAGTGCGATTTGAGCAAGGAAGAAAGTGATGCCAACAAGTAAAGTTCCCATGATAAAAGGCGCAGAAGGTAGATAAATTATTGCTTTATCAGATGTGAAAAAGCTAAAAAGACCTAGCATAAGTGGCTGACCGAGTATAGCTGCAAGACTATTTAGACTTGTCAATGCGCCTTGTAATAGACCCTGTTCAGATGGTGAGACTACAGTAGACATAATACCTTGAAAAGCAGGGCCTGCCAAACCTCCAAACGAATAAAGTGCTACGATGGCATACATTTGCCATCCTTCTTGTGCAAGCGCAAATAATAACAATCCAATAAAGTTTAAGAATAGCCCGAGTAAAAGTGTCTTAGACTGCCCCAATTTTTTAATAACTAGCCGAATTGCTCCACCTTGGACAATAGCAACCATTATCCCTATAAATCCTAAAGATAACCCTACTTGCCACTCAGTCCAACCAAATCGTTCGATTGTGTAAAATGACCAAGTTCCTTGAGTAGCAAAATTTGACATATACAACATAAAAATACAAAGAAGCAAAGAGGCTATTACAGGGTATGATGTAAATTTCAATATGGCACCAATTGGATTTGCATCTCGAATAGAAAACTTCTTTCTATTTTCTTTCTTTAATGATTCAGGAAGAATGAAATATCCATAAAGTGCATTGAGTAGTGTGAGGGCGGCAGACATCCAGAATGGCGCCCTTAAGCCAAAACCAGCCATCATACCTCCTAATGCTGGACCAATAATAAAGCCAATTCCAAATGCAGCCCCTAAAATTCCAAAGTTCTGAGCTCTTTTTTCAGGTTCACTAATATCTGCGATGTATGCACCTGCTGTTGTAAAGCTAGCTCCAAAAATTCCAGCTATCATTCTCCCAATAAATAGCCAGGTAATCGACGAAGAAACAGCTAAAAGTACATAATCTAATCCAAAACCAAAAAGTGCTAGGAGTAACACAGGTCTTCTCCCATATTGATCACTCAGACCACCGACAATTGGAGAAAAAATCAACTGCATGACCGAATACGTCGTAATCAGTGCAGCTGCATACGTTGCGGCCTGGCTGACATTCGTTTGCGTAAGTTCTCGAATAAGACTTGGCAGAATAGGTATAATAATTCCTATTCCGATGACATCTAGCAAAACAGTTATAAAAATAAACGATAAAGCTTTATTCATTTTAGTTAGGTTGGTTATAAAACAAAAAAGCACTCCTTACGGAGTGCTTTTTCTATATAGAGAATAAAAAATTATTCTAAGATTTCAGTAACCTGACCAGCACCTACTGTACGTCCACCTTCACGGATTGCGAAACGAAGACCTTTGTCCATCGCAATTGCGTTGATTAAGTTTACAGTAATTGTTACGTTATCACCAGGCATTACCATTTCTACGTTCTCAGGTAAGAAGATTTCACCTGTTACGTCCGTTGTACGGAAGTAGAACTGAGGACGGTATTTGTTAAAGAACGGTGTGTGACGTCCACCTTCTTCTTTCGAAAGCACGTAAACCTCCGCTTTGAATTTCGTGTGAGGCTTTACAGAACCTGGCTTACAAATAACCATACCACGACGGATAGCTTCTTTGTCAATACCACGAAGTAAAAGACCTACGTTATCACCAGCTTCACCTCTATCAAGGATTTTACGGAACATCTCAACACCTGTTACAGTTGACTTAAGACCTTCAGCACCCATACCCAAGATATCTACTGGATCACCTGTGTTGATAACACCTGTTTCGATACGACCAGTTGCTACAGTACCACGACCAGTGATTGAGAATACGTCCTCAACTGGCATCAAGAATGGCTTGTCAGTTGCACGAGCTGGAAGTGGAATCCAGTTATCAACTGCGTCCATCAAATCTTCAATAGTTTTTACCCACTTGTCTTCGCCGTTCAAACCACCTAGAGCAGAACCTTGAATAACTGGGATATTATCACCGTCAAATTTATAGAATGACAATAGGTCACGGATTTCCATTTCTACTAGTTCAAGAAGCTCTGGATCGTCAACCATATCAACTTTATTCATAAAAACAACAAGCTGAGGAACACCAACCTGACGAGCAAGAAGGATGTGCTCACGAGTTTGTGGCATTGGACCGTCAGTTGCAGCAACAACGATGATAGCACCATCCATCTGAGCAGCACCTGTAACCATGTTTTTAACGTAGTCAGCGTGACCAGGACAGTCAACGTGTGCGTAGTGACGATTAGCAGTTTCGTATTCAACGTGAGATGTATTGATAGTAATACCACGTTCTTTCTCTTCTGGTGCGTTATCGATAGAAGAGAAATCTCTTAGTTTGGCTAAACCTTTGTTAGCAAGAACCGTAGTGATTGCTGCTGTTAAAGTTGTCTTACCGTGGTCAACGTGACCGATTGTACCAATATTTACGTGTGGTTTACTACGGTCAAAATTCTCCTTTGCCATGTTATAAAATCTAATTTAAAAAGTTTCAGTTTAAAAATCTATGCAAAACGGCGACACCCGTGTCTAGATACAACTAGCATAAATGATACGAAGTGGCGAGCCTTCGAGCAGGATTGAACTGCCGACCTCTTCCTTACCAAGGAAGTGCTCTACCACTGAGCTACGAAGGCTTATGGAATTGAGCGGGAGACGGGGCTCGAACCCGCCACCTATAGCTTGGAAGGCTATCGCTCTACCAAATGAGCTACTCCCGCTTATAAAGTACCGTGGGGGCGGATGGATTCGAACCACCGTAGGCATACACCAGCAGATTTACAGTCTGCCCCATTTGGCCACTCTGGTACACCCCCTTATTTAGCTACTTATTAACATTAACTAAATTGAGTTGCAAAAGTAAATACTAAATCTTTACTATCCAAATATATTTTAAAAAAAGTATTATATTCTTATCCCAAATGACCAAACTCGTTCTCCTCGTTGCTCTACTTGAAAAAGTGGTGTAAAATCGTTTTTAAAAAAGAACTTCATCCCTGAAACTTTACCAATTTCTATTCCCCAACCTACAAATAGTTTACTCATATTGAAATCACTTTTTACTTTCTGTCTTCCTTCCTCTCTAGATTTCACCTTAGAAAAACCTCCATATCTAAACCCTACACTTGGCCCTGTGCTCAGCATCCAGCCAGAATCTTTAAGTCCAATATTTATGGTCAAAGGAACATTGACCATGGGTACTACTATTTTTGACTTTTTGAGTGGTACATTTGAAACCACAAATCGAGTCATATCAGCCTGTTCCTCAATAAGTCTATCATTTTTAAGATGAAAATTATACCATGCTATTTCTGGAGCCGTACCTACTGCAAATTCTAAGTTATGAATCTTACCTATGTACGTATATTTCTTAAACGAAATAGCAAAGTATCTCGATTTCCAATCATTTAATTTATTGTCTAGTTGAATTGTATTTACTGGATTCCATTGGTTAAATCCAAGATAAAACCCTACATCTCTTTTGGGAAAAAACGATGATAGCCTTACCGGATTTTCATTTTGATTCTTTTCATCCTTCACTTTTTCGTCTAGACTCACGATTTTTATAGTTAGACAATTTACGTCATTTATGCAAATGCTATATTTTTTACTTGCCTGACCGTTCTTCATGAATGTTTGGATAGAATCTAATTGTATCTCATTTGCACCTAAATCACGTATTAGATTTAAGGTAGTTAAATTTGTTGGTAAATTTGGGACATCTATTGTTAATTGAATCTTTACTTTTTTTTCAAACTGCTTATCGTAAAATTCAACGGTAGTCGAATCGACACTTTTTCCTTCAGCATGCACTTTTTCTGTCTGCAAAATAAAAAATAGCAAACTACACATCAAAATATGTATTCTTTTCATTATTTACTCAGTTTACTTTTAAACCAATTTACTCTTGATTTGAATTCGTTGGCTTCGTTGTATAAAAAATTATCTTCTTTTGTGAATAATTTGGCGATTGTTACTTTCTCCTCAACTATTTCGCCATATTTCAAAAGCATTAGTTCTTGCATGATGGCATCACCTTTTTTCACTTCTTCTTCACTTAGAAAATTGCTCGATATATTTATCCAAGATTTCTCATCTATTTCGCCTTTTACTTTTGCATAGTGAACATCGAATAAGAACGCATTTGTACTGGCAATTTTATTAATCTCAAATTCATTTATCCTATTAAAAGGCTTATCTTCCTCGTACTTCAACTCATTTTGCACAGTATCCTCTTGTAGTATATTCTGTTCTCGAGATAATTGATTTTTTCTCGCTATCACTGGCTGTTTTTTTTCTATTACATCAACTTTTTGAGCAATTTCCAATACTTCTTCACTATGTATTTCTTTATTCATGTAATCATGCTTTTGTACTACAACAGCACCCTTAGTAAAACTTTTACTTTTCACTTGATCTAGATAAAGTAAGAAGGTGAGACTTCCCAATATAACACTCGCAGCCACACTTGATATCACTCTACTCCTATTTGAAACCAATTGGCTTTGTCTTTTTTTGAACAAATCATTGGCCCTCTGAGAAGGCAAAACCTCTAGGTTCTGTACTTTCTTTATCAACTCATTTCCCATAATTATTTTACTCGACTTACGGTATTTAGTTCTTTCTCGATCTGTTCTCTTAAAATTGCTTTGGCTCTACTCAATTGTGACTTTGAGGTCCCTTCTGAAATGCCCAAATTTTCTGCAATTTCTATATGTGAATAGCCTTCTACTACATACATATTAAACACTGTTCTATAACCAATGGGTAAATCCGATATCATTTTATGTAGTTCCTCTGCCTCTAAACTTGTAAATGCCTCAATGCTAAACTCTGATTCGTACTCTTCCGTTGCAACCCAATAAACTTTTGGACCTCTGAACTTCATTAAACATTCATTAACCATTATTCTTTTCATCCAACCTTCGAAAGATCCTTCTCCTTTATATGAGTCAATTTTTGTAAATATCTTCATAAATCCTTCAATCATGATATCCTCAGCTAACATTTGATCCTTCAGATAGCGCATACAAAGAGCCAACATTTTAGGTGCGAATTTTTCGTACAGATAGGTTTGTGCATCTTTTTTTTGCTTCTTAAGTGCAAAAACCAACTGAATTTCGTCTTTGTAGTCTTTTTGTTGGAAAATTTTCAACATATTATCTCCTTGGGTTGCTGATTAGATGCATTAATCGGAAAGTTGGTTGCATAAAAAAAGGGCGTATCGCCCTTTTTTTTATTTTTTAAATATGTCATTCAACCTTGCCTCAAGTGTCAGCCTTTCTTTTAACTCTTTTTTTCCTGTTCTATACCACAAAAAACCCACGACAAGCACCAATAAATAAGGCATAGAGAGTAAATAAAGAATCCCAAAGTTAATACCAGTTCCAATCACTCCTCTGCCCTCACTCAAATTACTGCCGACTGTTGCTCTGCACATAGCGCATTGTGCAGCGACATCCATTAGTGTACCGAAAAAAAGGAATAAAATGATGGTAATTTTTCTCATACTATTTTCTTTAATTGTAATAAGGAGAAATCATTAAATATGCTATTACGCCAGTCACTGATACATATAGCCAAATTGGAAATGCGATTTTTGTTACCTTTTTATGTTCAGCAAATTGTTTCGTGACTGCAAAGTACATTGCTCTCAGTACAAAAGGCAATACAACCAATGAAAGTAAGATATGACTTATTAAAATAAAGTAATAGAAATATCTGATAGAACCTACACCTCCAAATTTTGTTGATTCGTTAGTAAGATGATACAAAACATAAAATACTAAGAAGATTGCACCCAAAACAAAGGCGAACCTCATTAAATTTTGATGAAGTTCAATTTTTTTTGATTTAATTGCCCACACTGCCATAACCAGAACGACAGAAGTCAAGGAGTTAATTCCTGCATTTAAGTGCGGTAATATTTTTGTCCATTGGCCTAGTTGTACTTTTTGGGGCAAACCGAGTAAAATAGCTACTACAAGCGGGATTATAACTGAAACTATGTTTATAAATTTCGTTGACTTTACTTCCATTATCTTATTCTTTATCATTAAAACCTTCGAGAAGAACTTTAATTTCCACGTTTAGGCGCTTTAACTCATCTTTATTCGTTCCGTCATAAATTCCTCTCACAAAACCTAAATTATCTATAAGTAACAACTTTTCAGAATGAATAAATGTTTCATCTGGGTTTGTGATTGTTGAATCGTATGCGGAAGCATCAGCGACAGGTAACTTGAACCCTTTGATAGCCAAGTCATATATATACGATTTTTCACCTGTTAGTAAGTGCCATTGACTTAAATCAAGCTCATTTTCTTGCGCGTATTTTTTCAAAACGGCTGGAGTATCAAACTTGGGGTCAATCGAAATAGATACAATTTTTACTCGTTCATTTCCCTTGAACTCTTCTTGAACTGCCTTTTGGTTGCGTGTAATTACTGGACAAACCGTACCACATCTTGAAAAAAAGAAACTAACAACACAAATTTTGTCTTTAAATTCGTTTGAATTTATGGAGACAGCATCATGATTGATTAATTCAAAATTAGGTATTTGATGAAAAACTGTATCGCCGTTACTCACTAAAACTTCGCCATTATCCTGGATGACAGGCATAAAGTAAGGAAGGTTAAACTTATTTTCTCCAAACACCTTCAAGAAAATAAAAACGGAGGCCGGAACAACCAATAATGCTATCAGTATTCCGGCCTTTACATATTTATTTGTCATCTTTATATCTTTCCGATGTAACCACCTTCTACGATCAAAGCTACTAATAACCAAACTACAAAGAGTGCTGGTAAAACAACAGACCAAACAAAAACTTTAACCTCTTGTTTCAAGTGCATGAACGTACCTACGATATAGAATGCTTTTACAATTGTCATCAGGATAAAAATAATAATTTTTGTCCATTTGAACTTGTCTGTATCCAGACCAAAAGCGATAGCAAACTCTAGAGCTGTAAGAATCAAAAGAATTACAAATACTCTCCACAATTCTTTCGTTTGTGGTTTCAGCTTCTCGCCAGAATTATTTATTTGACTTGACATGATAATATTTTTTTGACTATTAAACTAAATAGAAGAATGTGAACACAAATACCCAAACTAAATCTACAAAGTGCCAATAAAGTCCTACTTTTTCTACCATTTCATAGTGTCCTCTTTTTTCGTATACTCCATTTACAGTGTTATAGAAAATAATGATATTCAAAATAACCCCTGAAAACACGTGAGTACCATGAAATCCTGTGATGAAGAAGAAGAAGTCTGCAAATGCTGTTGGTCCATATTCATTTACAACCAAGTTTGCTCCAAAGATTTTAGTACCATCCGCTAGAGTTAACCCTTCTGCCGATCCATGAATAAAGTGCGACCATTCCCATGCTTGTGAGCCTAAAAATACAAATCCACCTAAAATAGTCCACAACATCCATTTTTCAACATCTGCTTTGTCTCTTCTGTGTCCAGCTTCTACAGCAAGCACCATCGTAACCGAGCTGAAAATCAAGATAAATGTCATTATACCTACGAATACTAACGGTAAGCTAACACCGTGAAAAAAAGGTACTGCCTCAAACACTTTTTCTGGGACAGGCCACCATTCGTGTGAAAGTTCAAAAGTTTTATGCGTCATATCAGGCACTACCTCCTTAAAGCTTGGAAAGCTGAATCTTACCAAACCATACGCGATAAGTAATGCTGAAAATGTAAAAGTGTCTGATAGTAAAAAAATCCACATCATCAGTTTGCCATACCCTACTTTCATAGGTTGGACCCCACCTTCCCACATTAAATGTTCTGGGGTACTTGAAGTTTTAGTTGCTGCCATAAAAATTGATTGAGTTTTTCAAAAACATAAGCAAATTTAGTAAACAAATGATTTAAAATACTTCTTGCTTAAAAGTTTTTAGGATTATTTTTATCTAAAGTAAATTAAAAATACCAGTAAATACACCCAAAGTAAATCTAAAAAATGCCAATATGTATTACATACTTGAAGTTGTACCAATTTTTTCGAGTGTATTTTAGTTCTAAATGCGGCCAAGAAAGCAGCTAAAATAACAAAAAGACCTGAAACGAGGTGAATTCCGTGTAAGCCAGTCAGTATATAGAAGAAACTTCCAGACGGATTTCCTTTTAAATAAACACCTTGTCTTTGTAAGTCTTGCCATCCAAAATATTGCAAAATCAAGAATATCAATCCCAAGACAAATGCTATCGAAATGAATATTTTCAAGTTTTTAAACTCGTCTTTTTTTGCCATTTTAAGTGACAACTCAAGAAAAAGGCTACTAAACAACAAAACTACCGTACTTACATAAAAAATGGAAGGGATTGTAAATTCAGTCCAGTTACCTTCTGCTCTTCTAACCAAATAAGCACTCGTTTGCGATGCAAACAACATGACAATTGAAATGATGAATAACCATGTAATAAACTTCCATTTATTGACGGTCAAAATAGGTGTTGGCTTTTGAGAAATACTTTTACTTTTCATTATATTTTATCAAAAAGATACGATAATTGAACAATTGGTAGATATAAAAACGAACCAAACATTAACTGAAGTGCTGCTTTATCATTTACTTTTCGCATTAGATGAAATGTTTGTGCTAAAAATAATAGTCCACAAAGCATAGCAATAATTGCAGAGTTTAGACCTGTCATTTCCAGATAAAAAGGAACCCAACAAAGCGGTATTAAAAAAAGCGTATATATCATCATTTGAAACGCTGTGTGGATGTTTTTTTCACCTGATGAAGGTAGCAGCTTAAAACCTGCTTTTTTGTAATCCTCATCTAAAACCCACGCTATTGCCCAAAAATGGGGAAATTGCCAAAAAAACTGAATAGCGAATAGTATTCCTGGTTCCAGACCAAAATGACCTGTTGCCGCTACCCATCCAATCATTGGAGGAAACGCACCTGGAAGTGCACCAACTGCAACTGCTACTGGCCCGACTCTTTTTAACGGAGTGTATACAAAACCATACAATATGATACTCAATAGTGCTAGTAAAGCTGCTTTGTAATTGAAAACGATTGCTAATAGACATATTGAAGAAACACCCAAAACGAATGAGAATATCTTAGCTTCTTGAGCCGAAACCCTTCCTGATGGTAATGGTCTTTCTTTCGTTCTCTTCATGAGTTTATCCAGATTGATTTCTATCAATTGGTTAATCACATTTGCAGATGCTGTAGTAGCGTAACCTGCTACTGCAAAAACAATGAGTTTTATTATACTAAAATCTTGTGCGGCTAGAGCATACCCAAACAAACTCGAAAAGACAACTGTTATACTCAGTCGAAATTTAGTTAAGTCGAAAAACGCTCTTACCTTATCTATACTCTTATTTTTACTTATTGAAATTTGGTTCATCACATTATCTTAATTTAGACCTGACCAAAACGATGGATAGCACACCTAAAATAATCGTTGAAAAAACTAAATGAAATGGCTGTGCGTATCTTGAAATATCAAAAAAATACAAAACTAAGCCCGTCGCAAATTCGAAAATCACTAAATAGAATGTCCATTTGACTGATGCATTAACCATCTCTTTTTTTCTTTTTTCTAATCTATAAAGGAAATAAGAAAGTATAATTAATGCTGAAGCTAATAAAATATGTACGTAGAAAATATTTCCAAGATTATTACTCCATTCACTTCTCGGAATATTTGTATACAAGGAAAGATGATCCACAACTTCCCTTACTTGCGTACCTAGTAGAATTTGAAGACTTGTTACTAGTAATAGTATTTTTGCAATAAATTCTGACTGATTATCTAGCTCGAATGCCATTGAGAGTTTATACTCGTTTTTAGCATGAACATATATGTAGTTATATACATAAACCATTAGCAGAGCAACAATCATGTGTAACGTAACCATTACCGGAAGTAGCTCATTCGATACCACCTTAGATCCTAACCAACCTTGGAAAATAACCATGATTAATCCGATGATAGAAGCATACCATATCTTTCTATTTCCTCTTTTATGTACAAACCATGCTGCAAAAGCTGTCATCAAAATGATTAAACCAACCAGTACACCTGCAAGTCTGTTTAGGTATTCTGTCCATGTTTTAAATACATTAAACTCAACCTCCCCTTTCAACTTTTTACCAAATATTTCTTCATAATTTGGAGGTAACTCACTAACATCCGTTGGTGGGATCCATAATCCAAAGCATTTTGGCCAGTCTGGACATCCCATTCCTGAGCCTGTTGCTCTAACCAATCCACCGATAAAAATCAATAGATATAGCGCAACCAATGCCACTAGGGACAAATAATAAAATTTTCTTACCATTTTATTAGAAAAAAAGCGAAATATAAGGTACGATGTACTTTATATTTCGCAATTAATGTACAATTTACCTTGCGATAAATTAATCAGGAATATTGTAATCGAACTTGATGTTCTTTATTTCCTCTTCTTGCTTAATCAGCTCAGTTTCCTCTGGTAAGTTAGACTCTGGAGTTTCAGAGAATGGAACGTTCTGAGGAATGAAATCAGCAGCTGATCCAGGCTTGCTATAATCGTACGGCCATCTGTAAACAGTAGGAATTTCTCCTTCCCAGTTACCATGACCTGGTTCGATTGGGGTTGTCCACTCTAATGTTGTAGAGTTCCAAGGATTTGCCGTCGCCTTTTTTCCTTTGAAGATAGAATAAATAAAGTTATATAAGAATATAAACTGAGCAACGAAAGTCAATATTGCAGCAATAGATATAAAGCTATTTAAATCTGTGTAGGTATTGAAAGTTTCAAAACCTGACCACTGATAGTATCTTCTTGGAAAACCTGCAATCCCGATATAGTGCATTGGGAAAAACACCAAGTAAACACCTACAAATGTCAACCAAAAATGTACATACCCCAATGATTTGTTCATCATTCTACCAAACATTTTAGGGAACCAATGATAAACACCAGCAATCATACCGAAGAATGCTGCAGAACCCATTACAAGGTGGAAGTGAGCAACAACAAAATACGTATCATGAAGTTGAATATCTAAGGCGCTATTTCCAAGTATAATACCTGTAAGACCACCTGAAACAAAGAAAGAAACAAGTCCAATTGCGAAAAGCATCGCTGGCGTAAATATGATATTACCTTTCCAAAGCGTCGTTATGTAGTTGAATGCTTTAACTGCAGAAGGAACCGCGATGATTAGTGTTAATAACATAAACACAGAGCCAAGGAATGGATTCATACCAGTCATGAACATGTGGTGAGCCCATACAATAAACGCTAGGAACATGATACCTGCCATCGAAAAAATCATCGCTTTGTAACCAAAAATTGGTTTTCTAGAGTTCGTTGCGATAATCTCAGATGTTAAGCCTAAAGCAGGTAAAATTACAATATATACTTCAGGGTGACCTAAGAACCAGAACAAGTGTTGGAATAAAATAGGGCTACCACCTTGGTTTGGCAAAGCTTGACCGTTGATGTATATATCAGAAAGGTAGAAAGATGTTCCAAAGCTTCTGTCAAAAATCAAAAGTAATACTGCTGAAAATAAAACAGGGAAAGAAAGAATTCCGAGGATTGCAGTAAATGTAAATGCCCAAATAGTCAAAGGCATTTTGTCAAATGACATACCTTTTGTTCTAAGGTTAATAACGGTTGTTACATAGTTTATACCACCTAATAAACTAGACATAATAAACAATGCCATGGATACTAACCACATTGTCATACCCGTGCCTGATCCTGGATTTGCATCCGCTAACGCACTCAATGGTGGATAAATTACCCAGCCACCACCAGCAGGACCTGTCTCAAGGAATACAGAATAAAACATTATGACGCTTGATGCGAAGAAGATCCAGTACGATAACATGTTCATGAAACCAGATGCCATGTCTCTTGCACCGATTTGTAGTGGAATCAAGAAGTTTGAGAATGTTCCACTAAGACCAGCAGTTAATACAAAGAATACCATGATTGTACCATGCATCGTTACTAACGCAAGGTAAAAGTTAGGATCTAATTTACCTTGTTCATCAATCCATCCCCCTAAAATTGGCTTTAACCAAGATAAGTCCATATCTGGAAAACCTAACTGAAGACGGAATATACTTGACATTAATCCCCCAATGATTGCCCAAAATATACCTGTAAAAAGGTATTGTTTAGCTATTGTTTTGTGATCTAGGGAGAATATATATTTACTGAAAAAACCTTGCTCATGATGATGCTCTTCGTGAGCATCATGAGAGTCTGTCTGTACATTTTGTGCTAGCGTTGACATAGTCTTTTTTTTAAATTATTCTTATTTCAATGATACACTTACATTTGATGTATTTCCACCATCTGTTGTTGCTTCATTTGCAACTTCAGTTACCTCAGGAGCTGGAATGTATTTCATAGCTCTGGCTTTCAAATTTTCTGGAACTGACTCTATGTACTTTGGATACACTGCAAGAAATGGTTTCTGTTCTTTTTTCCATTTTTCGAACTCATCTTGCTCTTCTACAACCAATTTGAGTTTCATCGCAAAGTGACCTCTACCACAAACTTCAGTACATGCAATTTCATAGTTGAAATCAGGGTTTCCTAGCTCAGCTCTCATCTCCTCCGTACTTTTATCTGGGTGAAACCAGAATTTAGTTGGCATACCTGGCACTGCATCCATTTTAACTCGCATGTGAGGAATGAATACACTGTGCAACACATCTCTTGCTCTAATCTTGATTAATACTGGTTTTCCTTTGGGGATATGCATTTCTGTTTCGTTTGTAAAGTCATCAAACGAGTTTTCATCGGTGAAATCTATACCGAAAATATTGCCATTTGCATCATCCATCAATTTGTATGAATAGTCACCCAGCGTATTATCATCTACACCAGGATATCTCACTTGCCAACCAAATTGCTTACCCATGATTTCAACTACTTCTGCATCTTCAGGAGCTTCATCCATCACTTTGTTCCAAACCAGTAGACCCGAGAATACCAAACCAGCCATTACGATAGCAGGAATCACCGTCCAAATTAACTCAAGTTTGTTATTGTGTGGATAGAATGTAGCTCTTACATTTTTGTTGTATCTGTACTTGAATGAAAAGAAGAACAACAATGTATTAACTACGAAGAAGGCAACTGTAATTACAGTCATTGAAACCCAGAACCAATAATCAGTTTCTCGACCATGCACAGAGGATGCTTCTGGAAGAAAATCTTTTCTATATTCCATGAATGACCAAACTGCACCGATAACACTCAATACCCAGAAGATTACTAAACCAGCTGCATTTGCATTATTTGCACCATCAACTTCTGAAGCGGCACCTTCTGCAACCCCTTCATTCTTTACACCCTTGATTAGCTTTTGTGTTTTACCAATCACCATGAAGGTCAATACGAGGAAAACAATAGCTAATAAAGCAACAACGATAGTCATAGTTTTTGTATTATTACTTGAATACTAATTAATCAATTTGTCCAACAATAATGTTTGGAATTAAATATCGTGATGCAAACTTTCCTCTAGGAACGGGTGGTTCTTAGGAATAAGATTTGCTTTTGATAGTTGATTCGCAACAAAATAAATGAATAGAGATGCAAAAACGAGTGTAGTACCCCATTCGATCAATCCTATTCCACCTTGTTCTTTTGCAATTCCTGGCATATGCATTTGATAAAAATCAAACCAATGTCCTACTAAAATTGCACTACAAGCAAGCTTCAAAAGTGTCTTATTTCTTTTTGAATTTCTTGCCATCAATAGCAATAATGGGAAAAAGAAATTAAGAACGAAATTGATATGAAAAGGCCACCAGTAACGACCATCATATCCAGTAAATCTTTCTCTGAAGTAAATCGTTTCCTCTGGTAAGTTTGCGTAAAAAATCAATAAATATTGAGCAAACCAAACATATGTCCAAAAGATGGAAAATCCGAATACCAACTTACCTAAATCATGAATTGTACTCTCTTTCACCGCATTTAGATAACCATTATCTTTTAGAATAAGGACGGTCAACATAATTGTTGCCAACCCAGCTACGTGCCAAGATGCCAAGTGATACCATCCATACATTGTAGAGAACCAGTGTGTATCAATTGACATAGACAAATCCCAAGCCGATGTAGAAGAAGTAACAGCAAAGAATATCAAAAAGAATTTTGCATATTTTCTACTTGTGTTATAATACGATAAATCTGCGTATTGGTCTTCTAACAGTGAGTTTTTCCGAATTACAATCCAAAGAATATACCATACAACAAAGTATGCTACTAGTCTTGCTAAGTAAAAAGAATTATTTAGATACCAAGATTTACCAGCTATAATTTTATCATAGTTCTCAGCCAATGGATCCATGATGCCATCGTGTGTCCAGTGCATTACAATATGTCTTGTTGAAGGGATAGCAAACAAAGCTAACAAGATTACAGATGGAACAATCATAAAGGCAGGTAATGCTTCTGGTATTCTTTTAATTGTAGCATACCATCCAGCTTTAGCAACGTAATTGTAGGACATAAAAAAGACACCTACAACTGCGATTCCTAGGAAATAAACGCTATTCATCCACAAGTTTGCTATAATTCTTGAGAATAAAGTAGCTCCATGGTGTCCTTCTCCATGACCATGCGCCGCATGAGCTGCATCATGTCCTCCTTCCGCACCATGGCCTGTACTTTCCCAGACGCCAATACTCCAGTGGTTATGTAGCAAGAAAGCACCTAGTGCAACCATTATAATACCCAAAACAATGCCTAATCGTAGCTTTGATTTAAGTTCCGAGCTAAAAACAAATTGCTCTTCGATTGAATGTATTTCGTGTTTGTGAGCCATTTCTTAATAAGATTAACAATCCCCTTCCCTATGGGGTAATTTTACGAGCATAATTCCTTCTAGGGTGAAGGGACTCATTACTTTAAATTAACTTCCTAACTGCAAGCGATGTACGTAATGTACGATTTTCCATCTTTCCTCAGCAGTCATTTGTGAACCATGCGGCCACATACGACCCTTACCATGCGTTATCACATGAAAAATATGCCCACCACTTACATTTTTTAATGCATCAGAAGCATAATTTGGTACACCCGCATACTTTTGTCCAACTTTTCCGTCTCCTGCCCCATTAGCTCCATGGCAATGTTGACAGTATCTTTCGTACAAGAGTTTTCCTTCTTCTTCTACTCCTTCAGACCAAGCTATAGGATTGACTAAAACCTTAGATGCTAAGTTCAAGCTATCTTTATGAATGTCATATACCATAAGATCTCTTGTGTATGTAGAGTCACCTTCATTGACAAACACTGTATTGTAGTTTCTTCTAGAAACAGTTCCTTTAACTGGAAGTCTCATATTCATACCCTTTGGATTAATTGTATTTTCTCTCCATTGGGTTTGGGACTCATACGCCCTTGAATTATACATATTTGGAGCAAACTCTATCCCAGTGCTATTATTATCCTTACATGACATGATAGTAGCACCTATGAAAGAAAGAGTGATTGCTGATAAATTTCTGATTTTCATAATTATTTGGTTTTCAACAATTTATACCTCTTTAATATTAACTTCTGACGCACCACTCTCCTTTAAGTACTCTGCAATTTCCGTTTCAGTCATCGTATTTTTATCCAAGTTAATTGCCATGATAAACTTATCATCTGTACTTCTTGGATCAAAAATTAGTGGCTTTTTTGTCGGACCGAGATCTTCCATAAAGAAGAAAGTGAATGACATACCGAAAGCAGCAAAAAGAACAGTCATTTCAAACAAAATCGGAATATTTGTTGGAAATGGAAAGAAATTCTTACCACCAATGTTCATTGGCCAGTCAATTCCTAACGTCCAGAATGTCAATAGTAAAGCAAGTGAAATACCTGTTACTCCAAATAAAAATGCGGGGACTCCCATACGTGGTCTATCGTATCCTAAAGCATGATCAAGACCATGGATAGGAAATGGAGTAAAGACTTCATGAATTTTGACCCCCTTTTGTCTTACTTCTGATACAGCATTAACAACGACCTCTTCGTCATCGAAAACACCTACTATATATTTTGTTTCTGACATCTCTATTAAATAAGATAATTAATGAATGATTAGGCTGTTACTTTTTCTTTTGTTTCCTTCTTTTCTGAGGAAGACTTAAGCACAGACTTAACCTCAGCCATGTTTACTACTGGCAAAAACTTAGAGAACAAGAAGAATAGTGTGAAGAACAAGCCGAAAGAGAAGATATAATCACCTATATCACCCATTCTTGGTGTGAAGTAAGTCCAGCTTGAAGGCAAATAATCTCTGTGTAATGAGGTTACAATGATTACAAATCTTTCAAACCACATACCAATATTCACGATAACAGCAATTACAAAAGATACAACGATATTCTCTCTTAATTTTTTAAACCAAAAAATCTGAGGAGATATTACGTTACATGTCATCATCGCAGCATACGACCACCAAAGTGGACCTGTAGCTCTATTTATAAAAGCATAAGCTTCGTATTGTACTCCAGAATAAGCTGCAATAAAGAACTCAGTAATATAGGCAACACCTACAATTGAACCAGTCACAGTAATGATTTTATTCATTAAACCTATGTGCTCAATCGTGATGTAATCTTCCAATTTGTAAACGACCCGAACAACCAACATCAAGTTCTGAACCATAGCAAACCCTGAGAAAATTGCTCCTGCTACGAAGTAGGGAGGAAAGATTGTCGTGTGCCATCCTGGGATTACCGAAGTTGCAAAGTCGAAGGATACAATTGTATGAACTGACAATACTAGTGGTGTAGATAAACCTGCCAAAATCAAAGATATATCTTCGTATCTAGCCCATGCTCTAGCACCACCTGTCCAACCAAGTGATAAAGTACCATAGATTTGCTTTCTAATACCTGTAGCTCTATCTCTGATTGTCGCTAAATCTGGAATCAAACCAATAAACCAGAAAAGACAAGAAACTGAAAAATAAGTTGAGATGGCAAAAACGTCCCAAACTAATGGTGAGTTGAAGTTAACCCACAAAGATCCAAATGTATTTGGTAGTGGTAAAGCCCAATAAGCTAACCAAGGTCTTCCCATGTGCATGAGGATAAATGAGGCAGCACAAAGTACCGCAAAAATAGTCATAGCTTCAGCTGCTCTATTGATAGACGTTCTCCATTTTTGACGGAAAAGCAATAAAATAGCAGAAATAAGTGTTCCAGCGTGACCGATACCTACCCACCAAACAAAGTTGGTAATATCCCATGCCCAGCCGACTGTTTTATTCAATCCCCAAACTCCGAGACCTTCCCACCAAGTCCAAAATAACCAACCTGTTCCATAAATAAGAACAAGTACTGAGATAGTAAGGGCCACTTTCCATTCCTTTGTGGGCTTGCCTTCTACCTGCTTACAAATATCTACCGTAACATCATGGTAGGTTTTACCTCCTGTTACTAAGTGCTCACGGATAGGCGAAACTACTTGCATATTTTTAAGATTCAAATTTAAGAGTGATGGGTTTCTAATTTCTTAGAAACCCCTTTGTATTTTTCAGATATTACGAAGCGACATCTTGCTTGTCCTTATTTCTAATCTTAGTCAAATAATTAATCTGCGGGCGCACATTAATCTCTTCTAAAACTTCGAAAGCACGACCATTTTCCTCTAGTGCTACTAATTTAGATATCTTAGATTCCGGATCTAGCATATCACCAAAAGTAATTGCACCTGTTGGACATGACTGAGCACAAGCAGTAATGATTTCGCCGTCAACTGGACGACGCTTCTCTTTTTTAGCCTCTAATTTACCCGCTTGTATTCTTTGAACACACATTGAACATTTCTCAATCACACCTCTTGAACGAACGGTTACGTCTGGGTTCAAGACCATTCTACCCAAGTCGTTGTTCATGTGGAAATCAAAGTTGTCATTTTCGAAATACTTGTACCAGTTGAAACGTCTCACTTTGTATGGACAGTTGTTTGCACAGTATCTTGTCCCAACACATCTGTTATAGGTCATCTGGTTCAATCCTTCCGAACTGTGTGTTGTAGCTAGTACTGGACATACAGTTTCACACGGAGCGTTCGAACAGTGCTGACACATCATCGGTTGAATGACAACTTCTGGATTTTCTGATGCAATTTCCATAGCTCTTAGCCCTGAAATTGACATATTGTCTGTTACGTCTGCATCTGTGCTATAATATCTATCTAGACGAATCCAGTGCATTTCACGAGCACGAACTACCTCTTTCTTTCCTACTACCGGTACATTGTTCTCTGCTTGACAACTAACTAGACAAGAAGCACAGCCAATACACGTATTGAGGTCAATAATCATTCCCCAATTGTGATTCTTTTTCTCATGTCCGTTCCAGAGTGTAATTGTATTTGGTTTCCTTGGACCTTCAGATGTCTCAATCATCGGTTCAAAACGACCTGCTTTTGGATTTTTAACGTACTCAGCCAAGATTGATTCTTGTACAACTGCCTGACGACCCATTACAGTCTCATGCGTTTGTGTCTGAGCTAATGTATAACCCGAGTTAACAACAGAAACCTTTGCTCCAGTAGCAAAATAATTACGTTGTCCGCCAACTATTGACGTAAACTCATACATATTAACACCTACATTGCCTGATTTGCCTGCAGCCGTACGACCGTAACCCATCGCAACTGAAATCGTATCATGTGCTTGACCAGGCTGTATTAGAACAGGAAGCTCAACTGATTTACTTCCAACCGTTAGACTTATAACATCTCCTTGAGCTATACCCAACTTATTAGCCGTTTTTTGAGAAACTGCCGCTGTGTTTTCCCAAGTAACTTTTGAAATTGGGTCAGGTAATTCTTGTAACCAAGGGTTGTTTGCTTGAGAGCCCGTTCCAATGGCAACTGATTCAAAAATTGAAACTTCTAAATCACTACCTTTTATAGACGTTGCTGCTTTAGCTGCTGTTGATAAATCACCAACAAATGATTTTTCTGAAGCGGGAACTTGGCTACCTGCTATTTCAAACACTCCATCATGAAGGGCTGTAACCCACGATGTTGAACCTAAAATATTTGTCTTCCAGTATGACTTAATGAATGCCTGATAATCTACTCCTAAACCAGACCACTTTAACAAGCTAATCTCGTATTGTCTTGTATTGAAAATATTCGAGATTGTAGGTTGAATCAAAGAGAAAGAACCCCTTTTTGGCTCTACATCGCCCCATGACTCTAGGTAATGAGGAGTAGGAGCAATGAATTTACAAACCTGAGCTGTTTCATCCGCACGATCGCTGAATGAGACAGACAATTTTGCTTTTGAAATGACTGATTTCAACTCATCTGACATAGATGAATCATACACAGGGTTAACTCCCACGAATAAAACGGTATCAACAGAACCATTCTTCAACTCAGTTACTAATTGAGGAAGTGTACTGTCTGACCCCTTTTTCGTGTGCAATGGTACATTGAGGTTAATCGTTGAATTGTAAGAACCAAGAAGTTGGTTTAATGCATTTACAACAATTTGAACATTTGAATCATTTGATCCAGATACAACCAACGCACTACCTTTAGCTGCTGCTAAATCTTTCGCACATTTATCTAAGTTGGGTGTGTTTATCGTACTTCCTGCTAAAGGTGCATTACCTAAAATAGCTGCCACTTTATTGTAAAGTGCTACTACTACTTTACCCTCTTCTGAAGGCTTTATCATGGAACGATAATCTGCAGCTCCACCCGTAATTGTCATCCCTGTTTCAAACTGATAATGACGAGACATCGTCTTTTTGCCCCCTTTGAGACTATTCAGCTTACGTGTTTCAGCCCACTGTCCAGCAAATTCGATAGGTGAAATCCAGTTTCCTAGAAAATCACAGTTTATACCAACAATGACATTTGCTTTATCAAAATGATAAGAAGGAACAACAGCTTGGCCGAATGACTTCAAGTTTGCTTCAATTAATCCAGAAGAAGAAGCTGCATCGTAGGTTAAATGTTGAGCTGTCGGGTATTTCGCTACGAAGTTTGCAATAACACTTAGTGCAGATGGAGACATAATCGTGTTTGTCACGATACGAATTCCTTTGGCTGAAGATAAACCCGAAACAACGGCTTTATCCAAATCTTCCCATGAAATATCTTTTCCACCTGCCTGTGGGCCTTTCAATTTTTCAACATCGTAAAGAGACAGAACAGATGCCTGAGCGCGCGCACTTGTTCCGCCTTTAGTAATGTTGGACAATTTATTTCCTTCAATTTTGACAGGACGCCCTTCGCGTGTTTTAACTAAAACACTGCAATACTCTCCACCATCGACAAAGGATGTAGCATAGTAATTAGGTATACCAGGCTCAACATCTTCGGGCTTATTTAAATAAGGAATTGTTTTTCTTACTGGTGCTTCACAAGCTGCTAAGGAGACCGCAGCCATCCCGAAGCCCAATACCTTCAAGAAGTCTCTTCTGTGAGTTGGTTCAAAACCCTCTACATCATCCAAGTTAAACTCTCTATCCGCATTTTTTACTAGATTGATGTCATTTTTAAGTTCCTCGACACCTTTCCAATACCTTTTATTCGTATTCTCCATGAGATTTATTTTATGATTGAAGTCTTTGGCAGACCTATGTATCTATATGCTTAAAAAATGAATTAATAGTGACACTTAGCACACTCAAGTCCACCAATATCCTCTACCTTCATTGCCTCGCTTGATGTAGCATTATGTGCTTTCAAAAGGTTGTCATAATACGCGTTACCTTTTGCATTCACATCTGTCTGTCTGTGACAGTCAATACACCATCCCATCGTTAATGTTGATCTTTGCTGAACAACTTCCATTTTAGGTATCTCACCGTGACAATTTGTACACTCTAGCCCAGCTACATTAGTATGTTGTGCGTGATTAAAGTAAGCTAAATCAGGAAGGTTGTGTACACGAATCCACTCAATAGGTTGATCCTTTTCTATTGCAGTATAAATTTTCTGGATTTCAGGGGATTCTCTCTTAATAGCATTGTGGCAGTTCATACAAATATTTGCAGATGGTATACCAGCTTGCTTGCCCTTGTAAACACCTGTATGGCAATATGCACAGTCAATTTCATACTCTCCAGCATGTAATTTGTGTGAAAAAGAAATAGGTTGTTTAGGTGCATATCCTTGGTGCACGCCAATCCCGAACATTCCATCAAAACTTGCCTTTGTTGCTAACAAAATAAACATCCAAACCACAGCTGAACGAACAGTCTTGTTATTCACCAATGCCTTTAAGTTATCTTGTAGTACTTGAAGAGATGTCTTGCCTTCTTGACCAGCCTCTTCAACACCTGAAAGTCGTGTCAAAAGCTGTAGGATTGCCAATAAAGCTACAAGTACCAAAGCCATAATCACAAGAAGTGCAACCAATACGATATTGAAGAAATCTCCACCACCAGCATTAGAAGCCGCTACAGTACCTGCTGCAGTTGCATCTCCGCCTGCTGGAGCAGCAGCCGCTACAGGAGCAGCATTAGCTGATTTGATATAGGCTAAAATACCCTTGATTTCTGTATCGCCAAAACTAGGGAATGCTGTCATCTGAGTTTTGTTGTATGCATTATACAAGTCAACGGCGTACTTATCTCCACTAGCAATTACACCATTCGGATTATTAATCCATTTTCTCAGCCAAGCATAATCTCTACGCTCTTCGATTCCTGCCATTCCTGGACCAACCACTTTATTGCTCCCTACCGAATGACATTGAGCACAGTTGTTTTTAAACAATTTTTCACCTAATGCAGCATCACCCTCCCCCGCATCTGCGGCCGCAGCATCTTGACTAAATGACGTCTGAACTACGCAACTAAATATAATTGCAAACGCGATTGTTGATTGTATTATTCTTTTTAACATAATGTAACGATAATAAGCCTTTTTTC